>ENA-OUQN01000080-OUQN01000080.1-human-gut-metagenome-genome-assembly--contig:-NODE-80-length-78924-cov-9.945200_pt1 | contig 78924 bp, 71 predicted proteins | sample MGYA00237950_ERZ548832 | MGnify/ENA primary metagenome ERZ548832 (study PRJEB26490, sample SAMN05194703) | human gut metagenome | biome: terrestrial biome; feature: human-associated habitat; material... | reverse complement strand
CATGGCTGAACTTATGAGATATGTATCTATGAGTTTTACCAGACTTTTGCGTTTCCTATACCAAAAATAATGAATTTTAGATTTTTGACAGAAGAGTAACTTTCTGATATACAGAATTATCAAATTACCCCGATTCGTAATGAACTGGGTAAGGGATACTATGTCTCTACTTTTATCTTAAATGAAAGAGCCGTGCATAGTTATGGCGCAAAACCCAAAACGAAGGGTATTGAAAATAGAAGGAAACGACTAAATGCCGAGGTTGCGCTTGAGCATATCCACCGAATTATTCCACAATTCTTTAAATTCCTCCACCTCGTCGTCGTTGGAGGCGAAATCGGTAATTTTCAAAGTGCGACCGTGGGTCAATTCCGAAACCAAAATACGCATCTCGAAGAATGTGGGCTCGTCGGCATCATCCTTCCAGTGGAAACGCACATGTGAATTTTGCCGAGCGGAGAGCAGCAACGCATCGTGCGGCTCATCGTCCCATACGATAGTGTAATTTTTGCCGTCGTTCGTCACTTCATCGGCATACCAAGTTTCGAGACCAGAGTTGGTATAAAGAAACTGCCATAACAGAGACAATGGCACCTTCTCAAAGTCATATTCTATTACAAATTTCTTTCTTGCCATAACAGGTTTTCATGTAAGTTTCCCAAAATAAACACAAATATTCGTAACCAGCAAATTTTATAACAATTTTTTACAAGACAGATTGCTAATATTTAATGAAAAAAGCAGAAAAATGCCATGAAAAACATAGTTAAACCTAAGAAAATGAATACATAAAAAAATCGCACATAGAAAATTTCAAATATTGGCGATTTATTAGTAATTTTGCATAAAATAAATACCATCATATTCATAAGATAAATGGAACCATTATTTGAAAAATTAAAGAAAGAAGGTATTGCTAACCCTCAAAGACTCGTGCTCCCCGAAAGTACAGAAGAGCGAAATATGATAGCGGCAGACAGAATGCTTGCCGAAGGTACAGGTAAAATCACCTTCATTGGCAAAAAAGACGAAATCATCGCCAAAGCCAACGAGATGAAATTGCCAAACATCTGTAAAGCAACTTTCGTTGACAACGAAAACAGCGAGGAAACGGAAAAATACGCCCAACTGTTTTACGAACTCAGAAAGAGCAAAGGCATCACCATTGAAGATGCCAGAGCAAAAGCAAAGAACCCATTATATCTCGGTTGCTTGCTGGTAAAGGCTGGTGAAGCCGACGGCATGGTGTCGGGTGCCATTCACGCAACAAGCGATGTGCTGCGCCCTGCATTCCAAGTGCTCAAGACTGCTCCCGGTGTGAACAGCGTGTCGGGCGCATTCATCATTGTGCTCCCAGAGGAAATTGCTAAAAAATACGGAGAAAAAGGTATGTTGGTATTTGCCGACTGCGCCGTTATGCCCGACCCAACTGAAGACGAACTGGCACAAACTGCTGTGCTGACAGCAAGAACCGCCCAAAATTTGGCAGGCATCACCCCACGCGTGGCAATGTTGAGTTTTTCAACCAAGGGAAGTGCTCAACACGACAAGGTTACTAAAATGGTGAACGCAACAGCAAAGGCAAAAGCCCTCGACCCAAGCATCGTGATTGACGGCGAACTCCAAGCCGATGCCGCAATTGTAGATTCAGTGGCTCAGTTGAAAGCCCCTGGTAGCCCTGTGGCTGGCAAGGCAACAGTTTTGGTATTCCCAAATCTGGAAGTTGGCAACATCGCCTACAAGCTCGTTCAACGACTTGGTGGTGCCACTGCGGTAGGTCCAATTCTTCAAGGATTGGCTGCACCAGTAAATGACTTATCACGCGGTTGCAACGCTGATGAAATTTACAAAACCTTATTGATCACAAGCAACCAAGCCATCAACAGAAAGTAATAATTTTTATATAATCAGCTATGAATATTTTAGTATTGAATTGCGGAAGTAGTTCTGTAAAATACAAACTCATTGAAATCAAGGCCAACAAGGTGCTTGCCGAAGGCGGTATTGAAAAAATCGGTTTACCCGACGCTTTCATCAAATTCAAATTCGGCAATGAAAAAATCCAACAAGACCTTGATATCAACGACCATGTAGGAGCCATCAAGTCGATTCTCGACAACCTCACCAGCAAAGAATACGGTTGCATTAAGGACTTCAAGGAAATTGACGCAGTAGGTCACCGCGTGGTGCATGGTGGTGAAAAATTCAACAAGAGCGTGCTCATCAACGATGAGGTGATTGCAAAAATCAAGGAATGCTACGGCATTGCCCCACTCCACAATCCTGTGAACATGGCAGGCATCGACGCCATCAACGAAGTGCTCCCCGAAGTGCCACAAGTGGGCGTGTTCGACACAGCGTTCCACCAAACAATGCCAGCAAAATCCTACATGTATGCCCTTCCATATAAATACTATGCAGAGGACGGTGTTCGCCGCTACGGCTTCCATGGCACCAGCCACCGCTATGTGTCACAACGCGTATGCGAATTCCTTGGCGTAGAACCAAAAGGCAAGAAAATCATCACCTGCCACGTAGGTAATGGCGGCAGCATCACTGCCGTGAAAGACGGCAAGAGCATCGACACCAGTATGGGCTTGACTCCAACCGAGGGCCTGATGATGGGTACTCGCTGTGGCGATGTGGACCCAGGCGCACTGATTTTCTTGATGGACAAGCACAATCTCAGCAGCAAGGACATGCTCAATATGGTGAACAAGGAGAGCGGTCTGGCTGGTGTAAGTGGCGTATCTTCTGACATGCGCGAAATCACAGCCGCAGCTAAACAAGGCAACGAAAAAGCTATCCTCTCACTTGAAATGTATGAGCAACGCATCACTAAATATATAGGCGCATTCGCTGCTGAAATGGGCGGTGTTGACATCATCGTGTTCACTGGCGGCGTGGGCGAACACCAATCAAGCACCCGCGCAAACGTGTGCAAGCCACTCCGATTTATGGGCGTAGAAATTGACAATGCGGCTAACGATGCAAACAACGGCGACGAAGGCATCATCAGCACTCCAAATAGTGCAGTAAAGGTGGTAGTTATCCCTACCGACGAAGAATATATGATTGCCAAAGACACCGAAGCCATCATTGAAGGTCGCGAACCATAAGCAAGGCATCACACATTATTATTATATATTGCATCATTTAGAGAGTAAAAGATGAAGCACATTATCTTTGCAATAGTGGCATTAGCCACAATCTTCGCCACATACGGTGAAAACCTGAACCGCACCTACTGGGGCTGCGAAATGGGAAAGACGGAACAATCAGCTTGCGCAGACTCAATCAAAAGCCTGTTTAAAAAGGAGCAGATTGAGCCACGGACTGAAGGTAACTTTGTGATTGCAGAAAAGGGTTGGTTATACGGTTATGAGTTCGACGCTGCCAAACTCGAATTTGAAAACAGCAAACTCAAATCAATTCTTCTCACCAAAAACTTCTTCGGATTGGACGAGGCCGACAGATTTTTGAGAGAAATTGCCCCAAAGTTTATCGGATCCGAAGCGCGGCCAAACAATGCAGGACTGCTCACCCGTCAAGACGGCAGCACGCTCATCAGAATGGCACAAAGCGAAGGCGAAACAGGTGATGCCAATATAGAAATTGTGATAGTTGACCTAAAAAAGTAGCACAACCGCCCCACCAAAAGGTTAAACTTTGTTAATTGTTTATTTTCAAAATAAATCTTCGAGAAATCAGCCCTCCCATACAGGGCTGATTTTTTGTTATTTGCTCAATAATTTGTAACTTTGCAGTCCGATTATGTCCGAATTTATTTATTCAAGGGAAAAGGCAGAGCATTTGGCCGTGTTCAACCTACGCCTACGAATTTTTAATTAACAAATTAATCAGGATTTTTTAAAAGTGAACACTTTAAGTTACAAGACAAATTCAGTTAAGGCTGAAGAAGTAAAAAAAGAATGGGTAGTAATCGACGCTACCGACCAAGTGCTTGGCCGCTTATGTGCAAAAGTTGCTAAAATTTTGCGTGGCAAGTACAAACCATGCTATACTCCACACGTTGATTGTGGCGATAATGTTATTATCATCAATGCCGACAAGGTGAAAATGACCGGTAAGAAGTGGACTGAACGTATCTACGTTTCTTACACTGGTTACCCAGGTGGTCAACGCTATGCAACTCCTGAAATTCTCCAAAAGAAATCAGAACGCAAGGGTTTGACTCCAGGTATGCACCCACTGTTCTTGCATGTTATCAAGGGTATGCTCCCTAAGAATCGTCTTGGTGCTCAAATCCTCAAGAACGTGCACATTTATAACGGTTCTGAACACCCACACGAAGCTCAGCAACCAAAGGTAATCGACATTAACAAACTCAAATAATCAATTGGAAGTATGGAAAAAATTAATGCAGTAGGTCGTCGTAAAGCAGCAGTCGCTCGCGTATTCGTAGGCGAAGGTAATGGCGAAATTACAATCAACAAAATTGCACTTGAAGAATATTTCCCATCTCCAATTCTTCAATTCATTGTTAAGCAACCACTCAACACCCTTGAAGCAACTGAAAAGTACAACATCAAGGTGAACCTCAAAGGTGGTGGTTACAAGGGCCAAGCTGAAGCGCTCCGTCTTGCAATTGCACGCGCACTTGTTAAGATCAACGCTGAAGACAAGCCAGCACTCCGCAAGGAAGGCTTCATGACCCGTGACCCACGTGCCGTTGAACGTAAGAAACCAGGTCAACCTAAGGCACGTAAGAGATTCCAGTTCAGCAAGCGTTAATCGAATATATACATTATTATATTATCGATTTTACGATTCGCTCAACTATTTCTCTACAACAAAAAAGAGAGTTTAGTATCCAAATCTCATAGACTCTCGCCCTTGTGAAAAGGGAGGCTACTATGGGATTGATTAAGTAGAACGTAAACAAATTACAAAACAAACAATGCAAACACCAAGTTTTGACCAATTATTGGAGGCTACTTGCCACTTCGGTCACCTCAAACGCAAATGGAATCCAGCTATGGCTCCTTACATCTTCATGGAGCGCAATGGCATTCACATCATCGACTTGTATAAGACTCAAGCCAAGCTCGAAGAAGCAGCTGCAGCTCTTAAGAACATCGCTAAATCAGGCAAGAAAGTTCTTTTCGTTGCTACTAAGAAGCAAGCAAAGCAAGTGGTTGCTGACCGCGCTTCAGCCGTAGGTATGCCATACGTTATCGAACGCTGGCCAGGCGGTATGCTCACCAACTTCCCAACCATCCGCAAGGCTGTGAAGAAGATGGCTGCTATCGACAAGATGATCAAGGACGGTACATTCGACAACCTTTCAAAACGCGAAAGACTTCAAGTTACTCGCCAACGTGCTAAACTTGAAAAGAACCTCGGTTCTATCGCTGACTTGAATCGCCTTCCATCAGCAGTATTCGTAGTCGACGTGATGAAGGAACACATTGCTGTAGAAGAAGCTAACCGTCTTGGTATTCCAGTATTCGGTATCGTTGATACCAACAGCAACCCTGCAAACATCGACTTCATGATTCCTGCTAACGACGATGCATCTAAGTCAATCGACTTGATTCTCGCTACCGTTTGCGAAGCAATCAACGAAGGTCTCGAAGAACGCAAAGTTGAAAAGGTTGACAACAAGGACGCTGAAGAAGAAGCAGAAGGCGAAGCAAAGCCACGTCGCCAACGCGTACGTCGCAAAGCCGTAGCAGAAGAAGCTCCTAAGGCAGAAGAAGCTCCAGCAGCTGAATAATTTAATTGATCAAACACAAACTTATTAAAATAATTGACTATTATGGCAGTTAGTATTGAAGATATCAAGAAGTTGCGCAAAATCACCAGCGCCGGTATGGTTGACTGCAAGAAAGCATTGGCAGAAGCTGAAGGCGATTTGCAAAAAGCAATTGAAATCGTTCGTAAGCGTGGTCAAGCTATCGCAGCTAAGCGTGCCGACCGCGATGCTGCTGAAGGCCGTGCATTGGCAAAAGCTAATGGCAAATTCGCAGCCGTGATTTCAATCAAGTGTGAAACCGAGCCAGTGGCAAACAACGAAAAGTTTGCTGCCCTCGTTAACGACACTTTGGACGCAGCTATCGCAGCAGGTGCAAAGACTGTAGCAGAAGTTCTTGCTCTCCCACTCTACGATTCAACAGTAGAAGAACAAATCAAGGTTCTCTCTGGTGTAACCGGTGAAAAGATGGAAATGGGCGAATACGCTGTAGTTGAAGGCGTAGCAACTGTTGCTTACAACCACTTCAACAAGAAGCTTTCTACTATCGTAGCGTTCAACAACGAACTCGACGAAGAAGTAGCAAAGACTATCGCTATGCAAGTGGCTTCAATGAACCCAATCGTTGCTACCCGCGACCAAATCGACCAAGCAAAGATTGACGAAGAATACAACATCGCCGTTGAAAAGACTAAGGCTGAGCAAGTGAAGAAGGCTGTTGACAACGCTTTGAAGAAAGCTGGTTTCAACGCATACTACTGCGAAACCGAAGAACACATGGATGAAGCTCTTCGCAAGGGTTACATGACAGAAGAAGACCTCGCTAAGGCTAAGCAAATCAAGGAAGAAACTGCTGAAGCCAAGAAGGCAAACATGCCAGAGCAAATGATTCAAAACATTGCTAATGGTCGTTTGAACAAGTTCTTCGCTGAAAACGTGCTCATGGAACAAGAAGTTGACGCTGATGGCGTTGAAAAGATGACTGTTGCTAACTACTTGAAGAAATTCAACAAGGATCTCGCAGCAATCGACATGAAGCGTGTAAACCTCAACGCAGACTAATTTATTACAAATTAGCATCATAAATGCAAAGGCGGCTCATTGAGTCGCCTTTGTTATTTTTTATACACATGAATTGGAAATTATTCAGTGATTAATGAGTGGTCAAAAATAGGAGAACTCAAAAGAATTTACTAAATTTGTAAGATAGAATAAATTGCAAAATAATATGAAGACATATCTCGTGACAGGTGCAGCCGGTTTTATCGGTTCAAATTTCGTGAAATATCTTTTGAAGAAATATGACAAAGATATTCAAATCATCATTGTTGACGCATTGACCTATGCTGGCAATCTTGCGTCGATAAAAGATGAAATTGAATTAGACAATGTTTCTTTCGTGAAAAGCGATATTGCCGACTACGAAACCATCAAATCTGTTTTCACAAACAACGATATTGACTATGTGGTGAATTTCGCCGCTGAAAGTCATGTGGATAGAAGTATCACCAATCCTAAGCTTTTCCTCGAAACCAACATTATAGGCACTCAAAACATGCTTCAATGCGCAAGAGAGGCTTGGTATGTTGGAAAGGATGAAATGGGAAGTCCCGTTTATAAAGATGGTGTGAAATATCTACAAATTTCTACCGACGAGGTGTATGGCAGTTTGGAGAAGGATTTTGAAGAGGCACAGCCATTGCACGTTGCCGACGATGTAAAGAAAGTGATTGAAGGGCGCGACAATCTGAAGACATTTGGCAAAAAGTTCTTCACAGAAGAAACTCCCCTATCGCCACGTTCACCATATTCGGCTTCAAAAACCAGTGCCGACATGCTTGTGGTGGCATATCACGAAACCTACGGACTGCCTATCAGCATCACACGATGCAGCAATAACTACGGTCCATACCACTTCCCTGAAAAGTTGATTCCACTGATTATCAAAAATATTCTTGAGGGCAAAAAGTTGCCAGTTTATGGCAAAGGTCTGAACGTGCGCGACTGGCTGTATGTGGAAGACCACTGCAAGGGCATCGACATGGTGCTTCGCAAAGGCAGAGTGGGCGAAGTGTATAATATTGGCGGTTTCAATGAGGAAAGCAACATCAACATTGTGAAACAGGTGATTGCCATCATTGCAAAAATCATGCGTGTAGAGCCACAATATCAAAAACTCTTGAAAGTGGATTTGAACCAAATCAACGACGACTTAATCACCTACGTTGCCGACCGCCCTGGGCACGACATGAGATACGCCATCGACCCAACTAAAATTGCGATTGAGCTGGGCTGGTATCCAGAAACGCCATTCACAGTGGGCATTGAGAAAACCGTGAGATGGAATCTCGACCACCAAGACTGGGTGGAAAGCGTAACCAGCGGTGATTATCAAAAATATTACGAACAAATGTACGGAAACCGTTAATTCAACTTCAATATGAAAGGTATCGTATTAGCAGGCGGTTCGGGCACACGCCTCTACCCCATAACAAAAGGAATCTCAAAACAGCTTGTTCCGATTTACGACAAGCCTATGATATATTATCCCATATCAGTGCTGATGCTGGCAGGGATTAGAGAAATTCTCATCATTTCCACGCCACACGATTTGCCTCTTTTCAAGCGTCTGCTTGGCGATGGCAAAGATTTAGGCGTAGAATTTCAGTATGCGGAGCAGCCAAGTCCCGACGGTTTGGCTCAGGCATTCATTATTGGCGAAGAATTTGTAGGCGACGACAATGTTTGCTTAGTATTGGGCGACAACATTTTCTACGGACAAAGTTTCACCAAAATGCTGACCGATGCCTCGGAACGCACATACAGCGAAAACAAATGCACACTGTTTGCTTATCCTGTAATCGACCCAGAGAGATTCGGTGTGGTATCGTTTGATGCCGACGGCAACGCCACAAAGATTGTGGAAAAGCCAGCCAACCCCGAATCGAAATATGCAGTGACAGGACTTTACTTCTACCCCAACGACGTGGTGAAAGTGGCAAAAAACATCAAACCATCGGCAAGAGGTGAACTTGAAATCACCACTGTGAATCAAGAGTTTCTCCAGCAGCAGCGCGTGCATGTGCAAACTTTAGGTAGAGGTTTCGCATGGCTCGACACAGGCACTGCCGAATCGATGATTGACGCATCAAATTTCATTCAAACTATTGAGAACCAACAGGGTGTGCAAGTGGCATCGCTTGAAGAAATCTCGTTCAGAAAGGGATGGATTAATAAGACGCAGCTCTTAGAGCTTGCTATGCCACTGAAAAAAAACCGCTACGGTCAATATCTCATCAATCTTGCAGAAAATGGTTTGTAAAGAGCCACGAATCATAAAGATTTCAAAGATATGCGACCCAAGAGGTAACTTATCTGTGATAGAGGGTAATGCCGATGTGCCATTCAACATCAAACGCACCTACTGGATATATGATGTGCCCGGTGGAATGAGTCGTTTTGGCCACGCATTCAAAAAGCAGGAAGAATTTATAGTAGCACTCTCTGGAAGTTTTGATGTGGTTCTCAACGATGGCAAGGAGGAAAAGCGATACCACATGTCGCGCTCATATTACGGACTGTATATGCCGGCAATGATGTGGCGCAGCATCGACAATTTCTCCACCAATTCAGTGGTGTTTGTTCTATCGAGCGAACTCTACGACCCTACCGACTATATTGAAGATTTTAACGAATACAAGGCTTTATTGAGCAATGATGACTGACACCTGCAAATATTTGAACGCTTCCATCCACGAGTGTAAAATCATCACGCTCGAAAGGCATCACCACGAAAACGGAAATTTAACCGTGGTGGAAGACCACAACGAAGTGCCGTTTAAAATCAAGCGGGTGTATTATCTCTACGACATTCCCGGTGGCGAAGAGCGTGGAGGCCATGCCCATAAGGCTTTATATCAACTTATTGTGGCTATTAGCGGCAGCTTTACTGTTAATATCACAGATGGCAGAGAGTCGAAGTCGATAACGCTTAACCGCCCCTACGAGGCACTTCTTATAGTGCCAGGGATATGGCGAACGCTCGACAACTTTTCATCGGGTTCGGTTTGTGCCGTTATTGCCAGCGAGCATTATGATGAGAGCGACTACATCAGAAATTATAACGAATTCCTTTTGCTCACTTCAAAAGAGCAAAACAAAAAATAAAATCAATAAATGAAAACATATCCTTTTCTTGATTTAGGTTTAGCCAACAAACCCATTGAAGATGAGCTGAAAAAAGCAGCGTGCAGGGTGATTGAATCAGGCAGATACCTGCATGGTGAAGAAACACACCTGCTTGAGCAAGAAGTAGCGGCTAAATGCGAAGCTAAATATTGTGTGGCTGTAAGCAATGGACTTGATGCTCTGAAACTTATATTTCGTGCCTATAAAGAAATGGGATTGCTCAACGAGGGCGACAAGGTGATAGTGCCAGCCAATACCTTCATTGCGAGCGTATTGGCTGTGAGCGACAACGGTCTTGTGCCTGTGCTTTGCGAGCCGTCGGAACTCACAATGAATCTCAATCCTGAGAAAATTAATGGGCTGCTCGACGATAAAGTGAAAGCCATACTGCCAGTGCACCTCTACGGTACTGCGTGCTGGTCGGAAACGCTCAAGCAACTGGCACAAGAAAGAAATTTGCTCATTATCGAAGACAATGCACAGGCCATTGGTGCGAAAGCATCAACGTGCGGACTTAATGGCACTTTTGCCACCGGTGGTTTAGGCCACGCCTCTGGCATCAGCTTCTACCCCACCAAAAATCTCGGCGGATTGGGCGATGCAGGAGCAGTTATCACCAACGATGAGCAATTGGCAAAAATCGTAAAAGCACTCGCAAACTACGGTTCCGACAGACGATACCACAACATCTACAAGGGCTACAACTGCCGAATTGATGAAATGCAAGCCGCGATGCTTAGGGTAAAATTGTCGGTTTTAGACAATGAGACAGAAAGAAGAAATATCATTGCTAAAACTTACAATCAGCATATCTGCAACCCATTGGTAACCGTTCCACGCATTTTCCCAAACATGGTGCAAGTGTGGCACCAGTATGTGGTGAGAGTGGAAAAGCGTGACCAATTCCGAGAATATTTGGCAGACAAAGGTGTGCAGACCGACATTCATTATGCCACCCCACCACACCTGCAACCCTGCTATTCTGAGCTTCGCGATAGCAAATTGCCTGTGACTGAAAAGTTCGCAAATGAAGTAGTGAGCCTCCCAATCGCACGCCCTATCACAGTAGAAGATGCTGTGGAAATATCAAAGATTATCAACAATTTCAACGCATAAATGAATATGAAAAAAATCAAACTTACAAATCAGCCTGCTCCAATCGGTGTATTTGATTCGGGTTTTGGCGGTCTTTCGATTTTGCGTGAAATTAGAAAGGTTTTGCCTGAATACGATTATATTTTTCTTGGCGACAATGCCCGTGCGCCCTACGGCTCACGCTCTTTCACACTTGTGTATGAATACACGCTGCAAGCCGTTCAACACCTCTTTGAGCAAGGGTGTTCGCTTGTGATTCTCGCTTGCAACACGGCTTCAGCCAAAGCACTTCGCACGATACAGCAACACGATTTGCCAATTATCGACAACTCGCGCAGAGTGCTTGGTGTGATTCGTCCAACGGTGGAAAAAGTGGGCGAAATCAGCAAGAACGGCCACATCGGCATCTTTGGCACGCCAGCCACCATTCAGAGCGAGAGCTACGATATAGAAATCTCGAAAATGCACCCATCATTTAAGGTGTATGGTCACGCTTGCCCCATGTGGGTGCCGCTTGTGGAAAACAAAGAAAGCGACGGTCCAGGTGCCGACTACTTCGTGAAAAAGGACATTGAAGCACTTTTAAGTCAATGCTGCGACATCGACACGGTGATTTTAGGTTGCACCCACTACCCTCTGCTCGTGAATAAAATCAAGAAATATATGCCAGAGAGCGTTCACATTATTGAGCAAGGCGGAATTGTAGCAGAAAGTTTGAAAGACTACCTACACCGACACCCAGAAATGGAACAAAGATGCTCAAAAGGTGGCACTTGCGAATACTTCACCACCGAAGACGCAGAAAAGTTCAGCGAAATGGGTAGTATTTTTGTGAATGAAAAAATCAACGCCAAGCACGTAACGCTATAATGCCCACCGCAGCCCCAATCATCGGCATCGTTAGGCACTCCATAAATGTTGATGGAGAGGGCGTTTGCACACTTGTGGCATTTCATTCCTGCACTTTAAAGTGTAAATACTGCCTCAATCCTCATTCGCTTTCTGGAGTGGAGAAATACAAAAAAATTACCCCCGAAGCATTATTGGAAAAGGTGAAAGTTGACGATTTGTATTTTCAAGCCACAAATGGAGGAATCACTTTTGGAGGTGGCGAGCCCATGTTGCGTGCCAAATTTATTGAGGAATTTAAACGGATTTGTCCCTCAAACTGGCGTATATCAATCGAAACGGCATTGAATGTGGAACAAAGTTTTGTCCAACGACTGCTCGATGTAATCGACCACTATTACATCGATATCAAGGACATCAACAATACTATCTACGAAAACTACACCGGCAAATCAAATCAACAAGTGATTGAGAATCTAAAATTCTTAGCCAAGCAAAATTTAGCCAACAAAATCACTATCCGAGTGCCGCTAATTCCCGGCTTCAACACTGCCGACGACCAAGAGAAAAGCATCGCCTTTCTCAAAGAACTTGGATTCAAGAATTTCAATAGATTCACATACCTCACCGATACGGAGGGTGCCGATTAGGGATTGTAATAGTCGGTGTGGTAGAAACTGAGCACTTGCTGCGCCGCGCGATACGACTCTACGGCCGGACTGTCGGGATTCAGGTCAATAGCACTCAGATAGGCGTTCATCGCCATTTTCCAATCGCCTTTCTGACGAAATGCATTGCCTCTAAGATAATATACCTCTGCCATCACCTCGTCATCGGCTGGGCTTGCCAAGTATTCGTCGGTAGCTTTAATCACCGCATCGGAGTCACTATTGAACAACAAACTCTTTATCTCTTCTATATTTTTCATTAACTTTGTATTTAGTTTGTAAAGTTAAGACAATTTTCGTAATCGGAATTAAATGAAACGTATAATATTTTCACTCGTTGCTGTTTGCCTATTCCTTTGTGCAAACGGAAAAATCACACCTGAGCAATGCCAAGGCAGCCTTCGCCCCTATCCTAAAACGACCGAGCAAACAGCAGCACCCGACAGTTTAACACCTGTGTATCTGATTCATATCGGCCGCCACGGCTCCCGATTTCCAGCTGGCCCATATTCCGCCAGCACTATGCTGAAAGCACTGAACAAAGCCGACTCGCTGAAAACTTTAACGCCTCTGGGTATGCAGTTCAAACGCCTGGTGGAAAACATCATCATTCGCTCTGTGGGCAGATGGGGCGCTTTAGACTCAATCGGCATGAGCGAACAAAGAGGCATAGCCCGACGCACAGTGAAAAGATGCGCTCCACTGTTCGAGAATGCGAAAATGGTTTCGATTGCCAGCCATTCGCCAAGAGCCATCATGAGCATGTACTCGTTCACGCACGAAATCAGCACACAGGCTCCTTGCATAAGTAGCTACACCTACGCAGGAAAGGAGTTTGACCCTCTCGTGCGTCCATTCGATGCCGACTCCACCTACAAAGCCTATATGAAAAAGAAGCCCTATATGGACATCTACAATAAATATGTGGCAAAAACTGCCCCAAACACCGTAACCCGACTTTTGGGCAAAAACTACCCTGCCACAAAACGAGAGTTGCAAGAATTGTCAATCATCGAATACTACAACATCGCCAACATGGAGGCGATGGGCATGACAAACGATTGGCAGCCCTATTTCTCTGAACATGAATACGAGCAACTGTGGTCGTGCTTCAACTTGCGCCAGTATTTTATGCACTGCAAAAACACGCTGTCGGACGCTCCTGCCAACCAGTCAAAACCTCTGCTGCGCGATATTATTAGCATGCTCATCGCCACAAAACAAGGAAAAGCAGAGGCTAACATCGCTACCTACTTTGCACATCAGGAGACTGTGATGCCTTTCATGTCGCTAATGAAGATGACGGGGACGGAGTTTAAAGGCAAAGATTGGAGCAAACTCAAAAACAGCGTGCAAGACTATTACCTCAGCCCAATGGCTGCAAATATTCAATACACCGTATATCGTGGAAAGAGCGGCACATTGTATTTGCGTTGCGACCTGAACGAGCACATCATATCTATCAAAAACGATGACCGACAATATATCAAACTTGATGAAGCAATAGCATATTTCCGCTCATTAGCAAAATGAAACACTCGCTTTACTACATATTACCATTTGTGCTGATTCTCCTGACAAGCTGCGGAAGCAAAAAAATCGCAGCAAAAGCCGACAGTCCTCTACCTGTGGAAATCACAAGTGGGCAAAGTTATATCCACCTTGACACGGCAAAGACAGAAATCATAGAGGACACTGCCGAAACTTACGAATTAGCCACCTGTGACACGCTGAAATACACCGACTACACCCAAAAGCTGACACGAGGCAGCATGAAGGTGGATTACGAGAGGGAGATTGACATCATCGTGGTTCATTCATCACACGCATTAGGCACCGACACCTTCAACGTGGATGGAGTGATTAACCTCTACAACCGCTACAGCGTGGGCGCGCATTATCTGATTGCGAGAGATGGCGAAATCTACAAATTAGCCGAAGAGAACGACATCGCTTTCCACGCAGGCGAAAGCACATTGCCCTCGGATCCAAGCCGGCACTCGCTCAACAAATCGTCGATAGGCATTGAAATCATCAACAGCCCGATCAGCGGCCCAACTGAAGCGCAATACGAAGCACTGGCTATGCTCACAGAGGATATTCAAAGCCGCCACAATATCAAATACATTTATGGACATAGCGACATAGCCCCATCACGCAAATCCGACCCTTGGGCTTTCGACTGGAAAAGATATTTCAATCTAATCAGTTTTTCAAATCCGACGAAAAAGGAAAACGTGCAGTCTGCTGAAAATAAAGATGATAGCGAAAAAATTGAAGAAGTTATCATTGAATAATGGCGATAGAAAAATAATAAAAACACATAAAAAACGCACAATTATTTGTTGAATTAGAAAAAATATTGCTACTTTTGCAAAGAAATTTAATGTAGGGTGAAGATACTTGATTGTTATATTTCAGGAACCAAGTTCCCAACACTTTATTCCATCGCTGAAGGAATAAAGATTAAAAACAACTCTCTAAAATTCGCCTCGCACATCATAATAACGCACTTACGCACAGAAGACTCTTATCCACAATAAGAGCCTTTTTTCGTTAATTATAGTTAGTTTTGTAAATAGTAAGAGTTATGTCACATTTGAGATTCAAAGAAGTGGAACTGGCATTCAACAGAGAACCAGTGACCGTGGACATTCCGAAGGAAGCTCCTTCTGAGTATTATGGCAAGTATGTGTTTAACAGAAAGGCCATGTTCAAGTATTTACCAAAGAAGACGTTCGATGCTCTCACCTACGCCATCGACAACAAGAAACCTCTCGACATTGCAGTAGCCGACAGCGTGGCTGCAGGTCTTCAGAAATGGGCTATGGAGAAAGGGTGTACACACTACACACACTGGTTTCACCCACTCACCGACGGCACAGCCGAAAAGCACGACTCATTCATTGAACACGACGGCAAATCAGGAGTGATTGAAGAATTTAGCGGCAAGTTGCTCATTCAGCAAGAGCCTGACGCCTCAAGTTTCCCAAATGGTGGCATTCGCAACACTTTCGAGGCACGTGGCTATTCGGCATGGGACATTTCATCGCCAGCCTTTATCCACGACAACACCTTGTGCATTCCTACAATTTTCATCTCATACTCAGGTGAATCACTCGACTATAAGACACCGCTGCTGAGAGCACTGAACAGCGTTGACAAAGCTGCTACAGCCGTAGCACAATATTTTGACGAAAACGTAAAACATGTGACTTCCAACCTCGGTTGGGAACAGGAATACTTCTTGGTAGATGAAGCCCTGTTTGCTGCACGCCCCGACTTAATCATGACAGGTCGCACACTGATGGGACATGAAAGTGCCAAGAACCAACAACTTGAAGACCACTATTTCGGTGCCATTCCAATGCGTGTGGAAGAATTTATGCTTGATTTGGAAATTGAGTGCCACAAACTCGGAATCCCTGCAAAAACCCGACACAATGAGGTGGCTCCTAACCAATTTGAGTTGGCTCCAATTTTTGAGGAATCAAACTTGGCAAACGACCACAACCTCCTTTTGATGAAGGTGATGGCACAAGTTGCACGTCGCCACCACTTCCGCGTGTTGCTTCACGAAAAGCCATTTGCTGGCATCAACGGCAGCGGCAAGCACAACAACTGGAGTTTGAGCACCGACACCGGCGTGCTACTTTTCAAACCAGGCAAAACAGTCAAAGAGAATTTGCAGTTCATCACCTTTATGAGTAATGTGATGAGCACCGTATATAAATACAACGGTCTGATCAAGGCTTCAATCTCATCAGCCACCAACGCACACCGCTTGGGCGCAAACGAGGCACCACCTGCAATTATCTCAATTTTCATGGGCGAGCAAATCAGCAGTATTCTTGAATCGCTGGTGAATGCTGATAAGGAAGACCGCTTGAATGTGAGCGGAAAATCTGGCCTTTCATTAAATATGAGCCAGATTCCACAGTTGCTTCTCGACAACACCGACCGTAACCGCACATCGCCATTCGCATTTACTGGCAATAGATTCGAATTCCGCGCCGTAGGATCATCAGCCAACTGCGCAAGCGCAATGATTGCCGTAAACTCAGCCTTGGCAGAGCAATTAATGGAATTTAAAGAAGCAGTAGATGCCCGTGTGGCAAAGGGTGAAGCCGTGTTTGATGCAATTCTTGCTGAAAACAAGAAACTGATTAAAGAATCTAAAGCCATTCATTTTGATGGTAATGGATATAGCGAAGAGTGGAAAGAGGAAGCAAAACGCCGCGGCTTGGACTGCGAAACATCTGTTCCATTGATTTTCGACAGGTATCTTGACGAAAAGACAGTGAACATGTTCAAAAAGGTGGGCGTGTTCACCAAGGTGGAACTTGAAGCACGCAACGAGGTGAAATGGGAAACTTACACCAAGAAAGTGCAAATTGAATCGAGATGCTTTGGCGATATGGCATTGAACCACATCATTCCTGTGGCAACAAAGTACCAGAATATGCTGCTCGACAATGTGTATAAAATCAAGAGCCTGTTCCCACACGAAAAAGGCGAAAAGATTGCCGCACAAGATATGACAATGATTGAAAACATGGCAGAGCACATGCAATTCATCAAAGACAAGGTGCAAGAGATGATTGAGGCAAGAAAGGTAGCCAACAAGATTGAAAGCCAACGCGAAAAGGCAATTGCCTACCACGACACTGTGGTGCCATACCTCGAAAGCATCAGATACCACATCGACAAACTTGAACTGATGGTTGACGATGAAATGTGGCCACTGCCAAAATATCGTGAACTCTTATTTATCAGATAATATTACATAATCATATATGCCTTGCGGTAAGCATTTGCCGCAAGGTTATTTTTCTTTTTTAAGCATGGAAATACTGAAACATGAGTGTGGCATAGCAATGGTGCGATTGCTGAAACCACTCAACTATTATGAGGAAAAGTATGGCACTTCCCAATACGGGCTAAACAAACTTTACCTGCTGATGGAGAAACAGCACAATCGTGGTCAGGAAGGCGCTGGTATCGGTTGCGTGAACTTGAAAGCACGCCCTGGCAACGAATATGTTTACAGAGAAAGAGGATTAGGCTCAGGAGCTATTAGCGAAATCTTCGACAATGCAAGAAAAAGAATTATAGCTGCGCAAGAATCAAACGAGGACACCAATAATCTGCCATTTCTCGGTGAGATTTACATGGGGCATCTTCGCTACAGCACCACGGGCAAGCATGGCATCAGCTATGTGCACCCATTCCTGCGACGCAACAACTGGAAATCACGCAATCTGCTGCTTTGCGGAAATTTCAACATCACCAATGTGGAGGAAGTGTTCTCTAAAGTGGTGGAGGAAGGCCAGCACCCACGAATCTATAGCGATACTGTGATTCTACTGGAGCAAATTGGCTATTATCTCGACAAGGAAAACCAACGCCTCTACGACCAATTCAAGGCAGAAGGATTCGACGGCGTGGCACTGACCAACAAGATTGAGGACAACATCGACATTGCAAATGTGATTAAAGAGCCTTCCAAAACTTGGGACGGAGGTTTTGTGATTTGCGGTGCAAATGGCAGTGGCGATATTTTTATCCTTCGCGACCCCAATGGCATACGCCCATGCTTCTATTATTTAGACGATGAAGTGTTTGTAGCGGCTTCCGAACGCCCAGTGATTCAAACAGCCATGAACGTAAGGATTGGCGACATCAAAGAACTTGAACCAGGCGAGGCGATTATGGTCAGCAAGCATGGAAAAGTGACCATCAAGCAGATTTTGCCAAAACTTGACAATCAGAAATGCTCATTTGAAAGAATTTATTTCTCGCGTGGCAGCGATGCCGACATCTACAAGGAGCGCAAGTTGCTTGGCAAAAATCTGACAGAAAAAATCCTAAAAGCCGTAGATTACGACTTAGACAATACTATCCTTTCGTTTATTCCAAACACAGCTGAAGTGGCATACATCGGCATGTGTGAGGGCGTAGATGAATACGAAAAAGAGTTGCAATGCAAGGAAATACTCAAACTGGATAGCCACGCACCAGGTTTCCCCGATAAAATCAAGGAAATACTCAATAAGCGAGTAAGGAAAGAGAAAATTGCTATTAAAGACATCAAATTGCGCACCTTCATTGCCGAGGGAAAATCGAGAAACGAACTGGCAGCGCATGTGTATGATGTGACCTACGGACAGGTGAAAAACGATGTTGATAATTTGGTTATCATCGACGACAGCATCGTGCGTGGCACCACGCTAAAGCAATCCATCGTCAGGATTCTCGACCGCTTGCACCCGAAAAGAATTGTGGTAGTATCTTCTTCTCCACAGGTGCGTTACCCTGACTATTACGGTATCGATATGTCGAGAATGGCTGAATTTTGCGCTTTCCGAGCAGCAATCGCCTTAATTCAAGAACGTGGAATGGGCGATTTGATTACCAGCACCTATAAAAAATGCAAAGCACAGGAGGATTGGAAGAAAGAGGATGTGGTGAACTATGTGAAGGAAATTTATGCTCCGTTTACCGACGAGGAAATTTCCGACAAAATAGCAGAAATGATTACCGGACCGGAAATCAAGGCTGAGGTGAAGCTCGTTTACCAATCAATCGAAGGATTGCACAACGCCATTCCAAATCACCCCGGCGACTGGTATTTTTCAGGCAACTACCCCACTCCAGGCGGAAACAAGATGGTGAACCAGGCGTTCATCAACTGGTATGAGGGAAATCCCGACAAGCGATAAAACCAAATATTTTCTCAAATCGGTCATTAGGGCTCCTAATGGCCGATTTGTTATTATTGTAGTGGCACAGGATTGAAATAGGTGTCGGTGTCGGCATCAAACTTTAGAAAACCCTCATCGATCAAAAATGAGAGATTTTCCATAATGTCGTTTTTCGAAAACGCAAGGGTGCTGACAAATTCTTCAATCTTGCGTGGTTTCAGTTGAGCCATATACAAAATTCCGCTTCTCACATCTTCTTGAGTGTAACTCGCTTTTTGTTTTTCAGCAATACAAACATCACAATTTCCGCAGTTGTCATGGGTGTTTTCACCAAAATATGACAAAAGAATTTTCTCGCGGCAAACCGACGATCCAAAGGCGTAACCGATGACCGACTCGATGCGTTGCTCCATTCGTTCACGTTGGTGTTCGTAGATGGTCAATGGAATTTGCACATACTTTGGTTCTTCACGCGAAGTGGTGATCACGATATACGCCGTGCGCTTTCGTGGTATGTAATGCAGTATGCGCTGGCGCGTCAATTCAATCAGCGCATCGTAAATTTGCTGGTCGGTAAGTCCGTAGCGGAACGAGAGCACCGACTCGTTGATGAAAACATAGTCGGAAAACAGCCCAGTGTAGGTGCGCAACAATGCTTGAAGCACCTTGTCAACATCTGCATTAGAAGTGTGAATGTGGTATAATTCTTCCTTAGTGGCAAGAATCATCACCCTCGACTGATGGTCCATTTCCTCGATATACTCAATGTAGCCAGCTTGCGTGAGCAGTTTGAGGGCGCTGTGGGTGGGCAGAATCGGGAATTTGAAAGTGCGGCAAAATAGTTCGAAATTAAACTCGTACTGATGCTGGTAGCCCTCACCCAACGCCACATGTAAATGGTTGCAGAGCATTTCATACACCATTTTGATGAAATCGCGTTCGGGATATGAATCGGTGATATGGCGGCGCAGCGTGCGTTCGTCGTTATGCCCCGTGAGCAACACAGCATACGAGCGTTTGCCATCGCGACCAGCACGACCAGCCTCTTGATAGTATTCCTCAAGCGAATTGGGAATATCCACATGCACCACCACACGGACATCGGGTTTGTCAATGCCCATGCCAAAAGCATTAGTGGCAACAATCACACGGATCTCGCCCGATTTCCATTTGTTTTGCTTATCCGCCTTATCTTCCACATAGAGTCCAGCATGGTAGAAATCGGCACTGATGCCAAATCTGATAAGTTGGTCGGCAATTTCTTTGGTGCGCTTGCGGCTTCGCACATACACAATGGCCGAGCCTGAAACGGATTTGAGAATGTGAACCAGTTCCCTAATTTTCTCATCAGTGGGGCGAACCACATAGGATAAATTATCACGCGCAAAACTTTTTTTGAAAATAGCGGGCTTCCTGAACTCCAGTTGCTTGACAATATCATCAACCACCACTTCGGTAGCTGTGGCGGTAAGGGCAAGCACTGGCGTGTCGGGGAAATATTGTCGGATTGAGGCAATTTGCAGGAATGAGGGGCGAAAATCGTAGCCCCATTGTGAGATACAATGCGCCTCATCGACAACTATCATACTCAAATTCATCAACCGAAGTTGGTCGACGAACGATTTTGAGCAAAGGCGCTCTGGGGAAACGTATAAAAACTTATACTTTCCAAAACGACATTTCTCAAACACTTTCTTGGTTTCGGAAAACGACAGTCCAGCATAAAGGTAGCAGGCTTTGATGCGACGCTCCAACAGGTTATCCACCTGGTCTTTCATCAATGAGATGATGGGCGTAACCACCAAAGTGAGTCCATCGAGAATCATACCGGGCACTTGGAAAGTAATACTCTTTCCACCACCTGTAGGCATAAGCCCCAACGTATCATTCCCAGCCAGAACCGACTGAATGATATCTTCTTGAAGGGGGCGGAAACTATCGTACCCCCAATATTTTTTCAGTATCTCATGCGGGCTTCTCATCACCAACCGCTTCTTGGTCGTGAATTCTCATAGCTTTAATCAGCAGTTGAACCGTGGTAGCGCCTCTACGCTTGTTTTCTTCGATGGTGTAGCAGATGTCGAATGGCTTGCACTGCTTAATATAGTCGAAATATTCCGACATATTAAAGCCAATGCCATTCATAATCTTATTGCTCTTACTATCTACCAGCTCGAACTTGATATGCTCCATTTTGCGACCAACAATTTTGCTGGTACCGAAATCAAACACATTACGAGTGAAGAACACTGGTTTTGTGTTGTCGGGACCGAATGGATTGAACAGGCGCAACGTTTTGAGCAATTCAGGATTAATCTGGTCGAAATCGAGCTCACAATCCAAATTGATTTGAGGCGTAACCTGCTCAAGTTCGATATGCGACTCCACGTATTCAGTGAGGCGGCGACGGAATTCCCCGATATTCTCCACTTTCATCGAAAGGCCCACTGCATTGGTGTGGCCACCGAAAGTTTCGAGAAGGTCGCGGTTTTCATTAATCGCCTTATAGATGTCGAAACCGTTCACAGAGCGTGATGAACCGATAGCAATGCCGTCGGCATCATAAGTAAGCACCACCGATGGACGGAAATGCAATTCTGCCAAGCGCGATGCCACAATGCCGATAATGCCCTTATGCCAGTTCTCGTCATAAATAACAATCGGCTTCTTGCCTTGGATTTGCTTTTTGTGATTTTCGATAATCACATTAGCCTCTTCCGTGCTACGGCGGTCAAGCTCTTTGCGGTCTTTGTTATACTGGTCGATGCGCTTGCTGATTTCGTAGGCTTCCGAACTGCTCTTGGTCACAAGCAGCTTCACCGACTCCGTGCCCGACTCCATACGTCCCGACGCATTGATGCGAGGACCAATCTTGAAGATGATGTCGGAAATGGTGATTTCCTTGTTCGACAAGCCGCAGAGCTTGATGATGCTTCGGAAACCCACATTCGGATTCGAGTTCAATCGCTTCAAACCATAGTAAGCAAGCACACGGTTTTCGCCCACGATTGGCACAATGTCGGCTGCAATACTTACAGCGCACAAATCCAGCAGACTCTCAAGCCCATACATATTGTCCATGCCATTGCTGATGGCAAAACCTTGCATAAACTTGAAGCCTACACAGCAGCCACACAATTCCTTGAACGGATATTTGTCGTCTTTGAGTTTTGGGTTAAGGATAGCCACAGCGTCGGGCAAAACATCGTCGGGCACATGGTGGTCACACACAATGAAGTCGATACCCAGCGACTTAGCATAGGCAATTTCTTCAATCGCCTTAATACCGCAATCGAGAATAATAATCAACTTTACGCCAATACTGTGAGCATAATCCACGCTTTTTATGGATATGCCATAACCCTCATCGTCGCGCGTGGGCACATAGTACTCCACGTTTGAGTAGAAGTTAAGTAGATAACGGTACACCAGGGCCACAGCCGTAGTGCCATCGACATCGTAGTCGCCATACACCATTATCTTTTCCTTTGCCCCTAAAGCATCATTCAGACGGGCAACAGCCTTGTCCATGTCCCTCATCAGGAATGGATCGTGCAATTGGCTCAACGATGGATAGAAAAACTCCCGGACTTGCTCCCGAGTTTTTATACCACGTTGCACCAAAAGACGGGCTATAGGAGCGCAGTTGGGGAACCGTGTCGCCAGCTGGGCTTCTATCTTGCTTTCTTCGGATGTTAGAGGTAAGTAATTCCATTTACTTATCATTTATGTTGTCATTTTTATTGGCAACTGGGGCAACGCAACGAGCGTTGAAGGGTGTATATAAAAATATCATGCCGAAATATTTTTTTCATTCGGCAAAAAACCGATTCCTTATCATGAGTGCCAGTCGAAAACAGAGACCTCAAATGGAATCAGATGAAATGGCTGAAACAGTTAATAATTAGGAGGTTACCTATTATTGGAAATCCACAACAGAATAACGCACGACACCATTCCGCATATTTTACGCAAATATACGGCAAAAAGCAATAAAATGCAACAAAAACAGGATATTATTTTTTGATATTCACATCTAATTGCGGGAATGGGAATTCGAGTCCTTCCTTTGGAAGACGCTTATATATTTCTTCGCCTATGGCAAACTTCACATCCCAATACACGGAATTATCCACCCATGCACGCACCACAAGCACCACATCGCTGCCACCCAATTCGCTCACAGCCACAAAAGGAGCAGTGGCGACAGGGCAAATATTGGCATCAGGCTCATGGATAATGCGGTCGTCATCTGCCAAAATCCCCAAAATCACTTTTCTTGCCTTATCTATGTCGGAGCCATAGGCAATCGACACATTCCATTCCACTCTGCGATACTTTTCAGACGAGAAATTATTGATCACACCTGTGGACAAACCACCATTCGGAATCACTATCCGCTCATTGCTGTTGGTGGTGATGATGGTGTGAAAAATTTGTATTTCTCTCACCACACCCATGTTGCTGCCAAACACTATATAGTCGCCCACTTTGTAGGGTTTGAGGAGCAAAATCAGCACGCCGCCAGCGAAATTTTGAAGCGTTCCACTCAGTGCCATGCCTACTGCCACACCAGCCGAAGCAAAGAGGGCGATAAACGAACTCGTTTCGATTCCGATGATGCCAATCACTGAAACAATCAAGATAAACATCAGCGTGATTTTCAACAAACTCAACAGGAATGTTGCAAGTGAAGGTTCAATGTTGCGACGTTGAAGAAAAACTTTAAGTATGGCATGGAGTTTGCCTATCACAAACTTGCCTGCATAGAACACCAGTACGGCAATCACCAAGTGGAAACAGAATGTCACCACCTTCGAAACCAAACCCTGTAGAATTTCGGTCCAAGGAAATGCCTCAAGCTCCGAAATATTGGTTGGAGCTTTTTGTATAAGTGAGTCGGGGTTGAGGATGGATTGCATTTTAGCCACCTTCGCCGAATCAACTACCTGCGGAACTTGTAACAATAAGTGTGAAAGCATAATCAAATTTTATTATCAATACGCAAATTTAACTAAATATCGTAAAATCGGCAAAATAATAAAATAAATAGAATTAACTTTGTGAAAACAAACGAAAATGAAGACAGAAAAAATCATATTATTCCTCACGCTTTTCTTACTGGTGAGCGCGCCAATCGGCACCAACGCCCAAGTGATTTCATCGCTCAACGAGCAAAACACAAAGATTGCGAAGCAAGAGAAGCCCATGCCCAAAAAGCAAACACAATTCTCGGCACAAGGTGCCACAAAAGTGAGCATCGACACCACCACCATCTATTACACTTACCTTGATTCGGCACAAAATTGCATCGATGAAAAGAATTGGAGTAAAGCTGAAGATTTCATACGCAAATCCATTAAGAGCGAGCCAGGTAACCCCAACAACTCCCTACTGATTTCAAACCTTGCCACTATCCAAAGATATCAAGGAAAACTTGAAGATGCAATCAAGAACTATACCCTTGCCATCGACATGACTCCAAACGCCATCACGCTGCTCAACAATCGCGCCTCATTATATATAGAGGCGAACCAAGTGGACAATGCGATGAGCGACTACAAAAAAATCATAGCCATCGAGCCCGACAACGAGGAGGCGCGCTATAATATCGGTATGATTTATCTGGAGAAAAACGATTTCAAGGAAGCCGAACACCAATTTGAGGAAATTTTGCGATACCACCCCAATTCCCTGCTCTCAAATGAAGGCAAGGCATTCCTTTGTAAAGCCACCGGCAATTACGCAAAGGCGGCGAGCCATTTCTCGGAAGTGATTAAAGCCTCGCCATCGGTGACGCTTTTGGCGAACAGAGCCGACTGCTATTTGATGACGAACAAACTGAGTGAAGCAGCCGACGACATCAACAGCGCCATTCAAATCACCCCAGACGACGGCTATCTTTACCTGTTGCGCGCAAAATTGAAAAAAATGCGATACGAAAATGATGAATCGAAAAAAGATATTCAATTAGCTATCGACCATGGAGTTGACCCGAAATTGGCGAAAGAGATGCTGAAATAAGCGCAGAAATATCGAAAAAATAATTTTGAATTACGCCCAAAAAGGAGTACTTTTGTAGTATGATTTCAATGATTGAGCACATAGAATATTTGATGTTGAGTAACGATTGTGTAGTTGTTCCTGGCTTTGGCGCATTTATTGCCCAATACACCAGTAGCCATAGCTGCGCACAGAATTCCACATTCACATCGCCCAAACGCAGCATCAGTTTCAATGCATCAATCAATCACAACGATGGGTTGTTGGCCAACTCTATTGCCAAAAAAGCGTCGATTCCTTACGCAGAGGCTTTGAAGCAAATTGAGAAAAGCACCACCATCTGCCGCCAAGCATTGAGCGACGGCTCGGAAGTGCCTTTTGGCAGACTGGGCTTTTTCATCAGCAACGGTGAGGGCCATATTGAATTCATCCCATTCCATCACGAACTTGCTAACGACGACTTCTTCGGACTTCAATCATTCACGTTTCCCACTTTAGCAGAACGAAATGCACAGGTGGCTACCGAAGAAACCGTGAGCGAAACTTACAGCGAGCCTGAAATCAATATTGGCAGAAGAAATTGGTTCAGCCACAAAGCTGTGCAAATTGCAGCATCTATCGTGATGCTGGTTTGTCTCACGTTTGCGCTCTCCACTCCTATCATCGTCGATAAACCCACCCACCAATTGGCAACGCTGAATGTACCTACGCCCACCATGCCAAAGCACAAGGTGGTGAAAGCCGAGGAAATCAGTCAGCCAAAGCAAGTGGAAGCAGCCAGCGAAAAGAAAGAAGCAAACTCGAACGGCCGCTACGCCATCATTATCTGTTCGCTAAAAAAGCAAAGTCAGGTTGCCCAATATTTCCAAGAAAATAAGAACATCAACCCAGCCAACGTAATCAAGAAGAATGGGTATTACATGATTTATTTTAATCGTGGCGACAACTATCAAGAATTGGTAAAAGAGGCCAAGCAAATGCCAAAGCCATATACCGAATTCTGGATTACCCAAGTATAAACAAAGACATCAATACAAATCAAGGCAAATAAATTACATCTTCGGGGTCTTGTCGCGACGACAAGACCTCGTTATTTTTTTAGACAAATAGGGGTTGCGATTGACACATGCCTAGGCATGTCCCAACAATTTGATTCCATAGTCCAAACTGAACATTTAAAACTTAACCTAATGGTTGGGTTAGATGATGCTTGAAAGTAGGGTTTGCTTTTCTGCTTCTGATTTGAAGCAGGATTCTGGGATGACGAGAAAGCGGTATTTACTCGATTCTATTTGCAAGAGTATTTTGCGCTTGTGGGTATGGATTTTTTTCACCTCACCCTTATTCACCGTTACGGTACGAAGTTTTGGATTTTCAAATTCCAACACGAGAGTCCCATCGGAGGTCAGCGTAATCGTTTTCTCTGAAATTGACCACACCATTGAATTGGTGAACATATAATTAAAATACAGCAGAATCATGATGAAGGGCACAACCACAAACAGCACCATTAGTGATGCTATCAAAATGCGGATGTCGTGAACGGACAAACACCCGCACACCAATAACGGAAACAAGAAGAAAATCCAATTATCGGAAATGAAGTGGGAAAACACTGCTTTTGCATATTCCCCGCTTGTGATTTTGCAAGAAATTGACAATTTCAAATTATTAAGAGTGATTTTTCTGCGTTGTGATTATTTCTTTTTTGCGGCAAACTGGGCCCTGTGTTTAGCCAGTTCCTCGTAGCCTTTACGATAAGTGTCCATATTTTGAGGAATCAGGATTTGGCAATAGCCTGTGCCTTGCTTATTGTAGAGCTTCTGTAAATTCACATAATGCTTGCCATTGCCACGCTTAATTGGGAACACCTCATTTTCACGCTGGTTCACTATATCGCATTGTGGAGAATGATTGTCCTTACCTTTGCCCACCAAACATTCAGGCACGCCATTTTCCCAAAGCCACACCGGGAAGATTTCGGCACATGGTGGATAACCCAAACCCATCCACATGGTGGTGAGCAGCGGATTTTCACCGGGCAGCACGCCCTCAATCACTGTGGTGGCGGTAGAAATGCGTCGTGGAATGAAATCCTGGTCCACCACCCATTCTGTGTCAGAATTTGTGAAGTCCTTATCAAGCACGCTGTGATAAAAAGTGCGCGACACTTCTTCCGTAAACACGGCAGGAGTGAAGTCGTGGCGCATAATGTGTGGCGCGAGCAGTTTTTTCTCATTGGCTTCACGCATATATCCAGCGCCATCGTCAAAACGGCCACTATATGAATAGTTGGTGCGCATCAAAATGCCATCAGGAGCATCTTTCAGGTCGTATTTCACCAAAGCGTAGTTTCCTGTCTCGAAATAGGCACCATTGCCATCGGCATCAATCACGCCAAAGTTGGCCTCCACGCCTCTTGGCTGTGGGAGCGACTTCAAGAGTTGCTCAAACTCATCAACGGTGGCGCATCGCTCAAGTGCCATGCGCATCACCACGCCTTCCTTGTCCTTCTCCTTCACTTTGTCGTCATTGAGATTGTAGGAAGCCGTGTTCATGATGGCGAATCCCTTTTCGTTATAACCAATCCAAGCGGCGGTGTCACGCTTGTCGCGAGCATCAAACAGCGCCACAAATTCGTAACAGCCCTTATGAGCGGCAAAACGCTTCACCCTATTGTTCTGGTCGTTGGTGTCGCGATTTTTCCACAAAAGAGGGCGGCCATTGGCGGTGAGTTTTCCCGACACAATAGCCGAAGTGCAAGCAAATGCCTCAACAGCAAATGCCGCTAAAGCCATGAGTAGTATCTTTTTTACATTCATATCGTATTGGTTTTGACCTCAAAATTAGTAAAGAGAATGGTAATAAGCAAAAAAATGTGTAACTTTGAACTTTATAACGCAAAATAATGGAAAAATACGTTTATTCAATAGATATAAAAGTCCGCGACTACGAACTCGACGCAGAAGGCATCGTCAACAATGCCAACTATCTCCACTATTTGGAATACACCCGCCACTGCTTTTGTGAAGACTGTGGTTTCTCGTTCAAAAGAATGGGCGAGGAAGGCATCGTGCCTGTGATGAGCCACATTGAGGCTGACTTCAAGACACCGCTACGTAGCGGCGACACCATGACCAGCAAACTGTGGCTGGAAATGAAGGGGGTGAGAATGATTTTTCACCAGCACATCATCAATAAAAGCACTGGCGACGACGTGTTCCTCGCCAGCGCCACCATCGTGTGCTTAGAGAACGGTCGAATCAGCAGATGCGAAAAACTCAAGGAGGCTTTTAAAGAATATTTGCGATGATTCCCGATTTGCTCTATAAGATGGCTTTTGCCTCGGTTAGGGGCATGGGCGTGGACTTGGCTCAAAAGATCCTCGATGTGCTTGGCGACGAGAAAGAGTTTTTCGCCATCAGCGAGAAGGAGTTGCGCCTCATCACCAAAAGCAAGAGCAAAATTCTGGAGCGTGCATACCGCAATTCCTGCCTTGAAAAAGCGGAAAAGGAAATTGAGTTTGTAAACTCACACCACATCAAGGTAAGTTATTTTACAGAAAGCGACTATCCTCAACGCCTACTGAACACCACCGATGCGCCCATATTGCTATACAGCGTGGGCAACACCGATTTCAACAAAAAGCACATCGTGAGCATAGTGGGCACTCGCAAGTGCACCGAGTACGGCCGCAGAATGTGCGAAAAGCTTGTGAAAGAGCTGTCGGAGGCTATTCCTGATGTGATTACTGTGAGCGGACTGGCGTTTGGCATCGACATTGCCGCCCACAACGCTTCACTGAAAAACAACTGCGAAACCATTGCCGTTCAGGCATGTGGACTAAACAAGATTTACCCTGCCGAGAATAGAGATGCCGCTGAAAAGATAGTGAACAGTGGCGGTAGCATCATCTCCGAATACACATCGCAAGACGTGCTGCACAAAGGCAATTTCGTGGCACGCAACCGCATCATCGCCGGTTTGAGCGACTGCACCATAGTGGTGGAATCGGCAGAGAAAGGCGGTTCACTCATCACCGCCAACATAGCACAAAGCTACAACAGAGATGTGTTTGCTGTGCCCGGACGCACTTCCGATGAGCAATCCAAAGGCTGCAACCAGCTCATTCAGCGAAATCAGGCTATGCTCATCACCTGCGCCACCGACATAGTGGACGCACTGCGATGGGAATCAAAAATCGCCAACAAGCCCACCCAACAACTCGACCTGTTTCCCTCGCTCACGGAAGAAGAGCAAGAGATTGTGAACATCATCAAGCAAGCTGGCGATATACACATCAACGCCATCACCGAAAAGCTCCACATTCCGGTGTACAGGGTGATGAGCACACTCATGCAGCTCGACTTTAAAGGCATCATCATCAGTATGCCTGGTTGCCGCTACGCAATGGCGTAATCCCTCACTGAATAGTGCGCACAACTGCTGTAATGGCAAAATAATTCTGTAAATAACGGCTATTACCTGTTGTTTCTGACAATAATTATAACTATCTTTGTTTATTAATAACCATTAAACCAATAAAACAACTATGACAAAAAAGATAATTCCAGATTCAGAGTTGATTATCAATCCCGACGGTTCTGTGTTCCACATACACCTTCGCCCCGACCAACTCAAAGATAATATCATCGTGTGTGGCGACCCTGGACGCGTGAATATGATTGCTTCGTATTTCGACACCATTGAATATGATGTGCAAAGTCGTGAGTTCCACACCATTGCCGGCACATATAATGGTAAGCCAGTTATGGCGCTCTCACACGGTATCGGTAGCGACAACATCGACATCGTGATTACTGAGCTCGACGCTTTGGCAAATATTGATTTCGAGACCCGCACCGTTAAAGACAAGCACCGCGCGCTCAACATCGTGCGCATCGGCACTTCTGGCGGTTTGCAACCCTACGTGCCTGTAGGCACTCCTGTGATTGCAGCAAAGAGTCTCGGTTTTGATGGAGTGTTGAACTATTACGCTGGACGCAATGAAAACTGCGACCTTGAATTTGAAAAGAAATTCTGCGAATTTGTGAAGTGGAATCCTCTATTTGCTAAGCCCTACGTGGTGGAATCAGACCCAGGATTGGTTGAGAAAATCGGCCGCGACGACATGGTGAGAGGCTACACCATCTCTGCTGTGGGCTTCTACGGTCCACAAGGTCGTGAAGTGCGCCTGCCACTTGCTGAACCAGAACTCAACAAGCGCATTGAGCAATTTGAATACGAAGGCGGCCACATCACCAACTATGAAATGGAGAGCGCCGCACTTCAAGGTATGGCAAAAATGATGGGTCACCACGCCATCACCATTTGCTCTATCATCGCCAACAGAGTGGCTACCAGTGCGAATCCAAATTACAAGACTGCGGTCAACGACCTCGTTCAGACCGTTCTTGAAAGACTTCTTGGCGACTAATCGCCACACTTTCATACAGAAAAGCAAAAGAGGAAGCCTCGCTTGGGGTTTCCTCTTTTGTTGTCTCATTTTAAATAGTTTTGAACAAAAAATCAAAACGAATTCTTAATTAAGAATGAAATTTCTAAGGCTCGGTTCAAGCACTTGACTGCAAGTGTAAACTCTTGCAAATTGCTTCAACAGACTCACAGTCGAAAGCTTTGGCCGCACTTGGGAATTTTCACGAATTTCAAATTTTACAGTAGTAGTTTTTTTCTGCATAGGCACTCAATTTTAAATTACACATCTTTATAACGGCATAGTTACTATTTTATTATATCAAATTTCGATAAATTTTGCTCACATCAAATAAAAAAAGTAACTTTGTAGTAAACTAAAATATAAGAGGTTTGAAGAATTTCATCACACGCATTTTATCCGGAGCAGTGTATGTAGGACTCATATTCTGCGCCATCTATTTTTTTGATACTATTCCAGCTATTTTCTTGGTGTTTTTTGGGATCGTCACATTGATTGGCGTTTGGGAAGCCAGCCGTCTAACCCATGGTGATGAGCAAAATCAATCAAAGGTCGTTAAGTGCGTCGATGCACTTGGGGCTTTAGCCGTGTTCGCGTCATTTTTCTTCAACGAAGAGTGCGGTCACTCACTTGCAAGTTTCCTTCCCATCTTGCTCTACGGATTGGTGAGATTCACAATCCAGCTCTACATCACCAATCAAAACCCCATCAAGAGTTTACAGCAGTCGTTTTTCTGCATTTGCTATGTAGCCATTCCACTGGGCTTGATGAGTACAATCAGCTTCACCGAAAACAGTATGCTCCTGCTTAGCATTTTCATTTTCTTGTGGCTCAACGATTCTGGTGCCTACCTTGTGGGCTCCACCATTGGCAAGCATCGCCTGTTTGAACGCATTTCACCCAAGAAGTCGTGGGAAGGCTTCTGGGGCGGCCTCGTTCTTTCCGTGTTGGCTGGTTATGTGATGGGTGCATATTTCAACGATATTTTCCACGGTCCATCGGCACTACTTTTTGCCGGTTGGGGCATGGTGGTTTCGATATTCGCAACGCTTGGCGACCTCACCGAGTCACTCATGAAGAGAACAGCCGGTGTGAAAGACTCAAGCCATTTGATTCCTGGTCACGGTGGCATTCTCGACCGCATCGACAGTCTGCTGTTTGCTGTGCCGGCATCACTAATTTATCTCGTCGTAATCAAAAACTTATTATAATTTTCTAATATGAGTAATCAACGATACGATCTTAGAGGTGTATCTGCCTCAAAAGATGATGTGCATAACGCTATTAAAAAAATTGACAAAGGCGTTTTTCCTCTGGCATTTTGTAAAATAATCCCTGATATTTTGGGCGGCGACCCCGAATATTGCAACATTATGCACGCCGATGGTGCTGGTACTAAATCATCGTTGGCTTATATCTATTGGAAAGAGACTGGCGATCTCAGCGTCTGGAAAGGCGTGGCTCAAGATGCTGTGGTGATGAACATCGACGACCTACTTTGCGTGGGCGCAACCGACAACATCCTTCTTTCCTCAACCATTGGCAGAAACAAGAACCTCATTCCTGGCAAGGTGATTTCTGCAATTATCAATGGCACACAAGAATTTCTTGACGAACTCAATAAAATGGGTGTGAACATCATTTCCACTGGCGGCGAAACTGCCGATGTAGGCGACTTGGTGCGCACCATTATAGTTGACAGCACAGTGACTTGCAGAATGCGTCGCGACAAAGTGATCGACAACGCCAACATTAAGGGTGGCGATGTGATTGTGGGCTTGGCATCGTTCGGCAAAGCCACTTACGAAACAAAATACAATGGCGGTATGGGCAGCAATGGTCTGACTTCGGCTCGCCACGATGTGTTTGCGAAATACATCGCAGAGAAATATCCCGAAAGCTACGATCAGGCTGTGCCTAACGAACTCGTGTATTCAGGTTCTAAGAAACTGACCGAAACTATCGACGGCGTGGAAGTGAACGCTGGCGAACTGGTGCTTTCTCCTACCCGTACCTATGCACCTGTAATCAAGAAGGTGCTCGATAAGATGCACGACAAGGTGCACGGTATGGTACACTGCACTGGCGGTGCACAAACCAAGGTGATGCACTTTGTGAAAAACAAACATGTGGTGAAGGACAACCTCTTCCCTATCCCACCACTCTTCAAACTCATTCAAGAGGAATCGGGAACCGATTGGAAGGAAATGTACAAAGTGTTCAATATGGGACACCGTATGGAAATTTACGTTTCACCAGAAGACGCTGCCGACATTATTGAAATATCTAAGTCGTTCAATATCGATGCACAAATCATCGGTAGAGTGGAAGATGCAGAAGAAAACCATCTGACCATCAAGAGCGAATACGGCACATTCGAATACTAACGCTACAATTTGCCGAAATGCGACAACTGTTCAGTACATACATGGCGATATGTGCTTTGGCAATGATTTGCCAAGGTTGCGCATCTTCTACGGCAAATGAAAGCGACAGTCACAAACTGCCCGACACGCTTCGTGTGGGCACCCTTTATAGCCCAACGAGTTTCTTCATCTATCGAGGCGACACGCTGGGCTATGATTATGACCGAATTTGTGATTTTGCGAAGGACAAAAAGATAGCGCTAAAATTCACATTGGCTCACAGTATGCAATCGCTGCTTCAACTTGTGAAGGACGACAAGGTGGATGTGCTGGCATACGAGATTCCCATTACCGCTGAATTTAACGAGGAGGTGCTGCACTGCGGCGAAACCAACACCACCTATCAAGTACTGGTGCAGCGTAAGGGCCGACACCGCATTACAAATGTCACACAGCTGAAAGGCAAAGACCTGTATGTGGAGAAAGGCTCGAAATACGAGTCGAGACTTGAGAACCTCAACAGCGAGATTGGCGGTGGTATCAACATCAAATCGGTGGACAAAGACACCGTTGATGTTCAAGACCTTGTGAATCAGGTGAGCACAGGGAAAATTCCTTATACGATTGTGGATAGCGATATTGCTAAAATCAATAAAACGTATTACAGCAACATCGACATCGGTTTGGAGGTGAGTTTTCCTCAACGCTCATCATGGGCAGTGAACCTCAACAACAACGCCCTATCAGACTCCATCGACGCTTGGAGCACAAGCGAGCGCACCATTCTCTATAGCGAAGACATATCAAAGCACTACTTTGAGCAAAGCCGCTATTCGCTCACGCAGGATAACGACACATACGGTGGTAGCGGAAAATATGTGAGGAAAAATGGCGACATCTCGCCATACGACGACTTGTTTAAAGCCTATTCCGGACATATCTCCTACCCTTGGCAACTGCTTGCCGCCATTGCCTATGTGGAGTCGAAATTCGACCCAAGAGTGGTGTCGTGGGCTGGCGCAAGGGGACTGATGCAAATCATGCCCAGCACAGCAAGGGGCTATGGATTCGACACGTCGAAGCTGCACGACCCTGAAGTGAGCGTGAAGGCTGCTGTGCGCGAGCTTTCGAGCTTGGAAAAGTATTTCTCCAGCAGAGTGCCCGACCCTAAAGAAAGAATGAGATTCATGCTTGCCGCCTACAATGGTGGTATTGCCCATATCGTCGACGCCATCAATCTTGCGCAAAAATACGGCAAGAATCCCCATGTCTGGTACGGCAATGTGGAAGAGGCTCTGAAATGGAAGACCAATGAACGATATTACAACGACCCCGTGTGCAAATACGGTTATTTCCGTAGCAACGAAACTGTGAATTATGTTCAAAAGGTGGAAAGTAGATTTGAAGCATATCGTAAATAATAATTTTTTAAAATTTATACATCATGAAGAAAAGGTATTTAAGCGTGGCATTAATCGCCATATTGGCATCATCAATGATGTTCACTTCATGTATTGGTAGTTTCAAGCTCACCAATAAAGTGTTAACTTGGAATAAGCAAGTGGGTAGTAAATTCGTCAACGAACTGGTGTTCGTGGCATTCTGGATTCTTCCAGTATATGAGCTTTCGGGCTTGGCTGACTTGTTGGTGCTCAACAGCATCGAATTCTGGTCGGGTGAAAACCCTGTGCAAGCAAGCACAAGGACTATTGACGGCAAGAACGGCAGATACATTGTGAAGAGCGACAAGAATGGCTACACTATCACCAACACCACCGACAAGAGCGTGGTGAAATTCAACTTCGACGCAGCCGACAACTCTTGGAGCGTTTGCAATGGCGACAAGGAAGTGAAGTTCCTGCAATACGTTGACGACACTCATGTGAAAATGATTACCCCTGAAGGTGATTTCAAGACTGTGGAATTAAGCGAACGTGGCGTGTATGCCTACAAGCAAATGGTGAACAGCAGCGTTCAATACGCAATGCGATAAACTCCCACATACTCATAATTATAAGAATCCCCAAAGATGCGTTGAGAAAATCTTTGGGGATTATTTGTATCTTATTTTCACTACTCGCTTTTATCGGGAGGCTTTCTTGTAAAGAACCACAGCAATAAGGGTGAACAAAATATTCGGAATCCACATTGCCACACGCGATGAGGTGTAGCCGTTTTGGGCGAAGGTTTGCGTCACCTGCATAAACAGGATGTAGGAAAAACTGAGCACAATACCAATCATGATATTCAATCCTGTGCCACCACGCACCTTTCTTGACGACAGAGAGAAACCGATAATGGTCAGAATCAATGCGGCTGCCGTCATAGCATAGCGCTTTTCGTATTCAATCTCGAATTGCTGGATATTAGCCACACCACGCTCACGCTGTTCGGTAATGTAGCGTTTCAATTCTGGCGAGGTGAGGGTTTCCTGGTCGTTTTTCGAAATCAAGAAGTCTTTCGGGTCGAAGTTCAAGAGCGTGTCCATCATGTTGCCAGTGGTCATTGTTTCCTTCAATCCGTCGAACTTACGATGATTGTAATCGCTCAATTTCCAGCGTCCCAACGTATCGTAAACAGCACTTTGGGCTGTGATTCTCGACACCAACACATTGTCCTTAAATTCCTCAATAGAAATGTGATAGCCATGCTTGGTGGTGTTGTCGTATCGCTCCATGTGAAACATCACACCAGGGCGCATTTGCAGTTGCACATTGTCGCCATAGTCCACTCGCTTGTTTTTCACCCATTGGTTGGTGTATTCAATTCGCTTCACATTGGCAGGCGGAATGATATACAACGACAGTACCAGCGTGCCAATCGAAATAAATACTGCCGACACAATATAGGGTACTGCCAATCGGTTGAAACTGATACCACTTGATAGAATTGCGGTAATTTCGCACCTGTCGGCTAATTTCGAGGTGAAGAAAATCACTGTGATAAACACGAACATCGGCGCAAACTGGTTGATGAAGCCCGGTAGAAAGTTCAAGAAGTATTTAAACACAGTTTCCTTCAATGGGGCAAGAAGCATGGCATCGAGTTTTTCGTTGATGTCGAACATTACAATCACCAACAAAAGCATCAGAATGATAAAGAAAAACGTGCCGATGAATTTCTTTATAATATAAAGGTCAAACTTCTTGACCAATGGTTTCTTTGCCTCTTTTTTCTTTTCAGTTGTAGATGATTCGGCAGATTCGGCGGAATTGTCGATGTCTGACAACTGATTCTGCTCGTCATCTGCACTTGTTTCCACACTTGTGGTTGGTGATGTGGCATCACCATTCAATTCTTCGGGCTGTATGTTTTCGATGCTGTCTTGCATGATGCTAACAATTATAGGCGGCGTGTGACACGTTCCACCATTTCTGTTTTCCACGACTTGAAGTCGCCCTCAATAATGTGTTTGCGAGCCTCACCCACAAGCCACAAATAGAATGCGAGATTATGAACGCTTGCAATTTGCATCGCCAAAATCTCTTGTGCAACGAACAGGTGACGAACGTAGGCTTTAGAGTAAATCTTATCCACAATCGAAGCGCCATCTTCTTGAAGTGGAGAAAAATCGTCAGCCCACTTCTTGTTGCGCATATTCATAATACCATGCTGGGTGAAAAGCATACCGTTACGGCCGTTGCGAGTCGGCATCACACAGTCCATCATATCCACGCCACGATCAATGGCTTCGAGTATGTTGGCTGGTGTGCCCACGCCCATCAGGTAGCGAGGCTTGTCTTCCGGAAGAATTTCGTTCACCACCTCAATCATATCGTACATCGCCTCGGTTGGTTCACCTACTGCCAAACCACCGATAGCGTTACCCTCAGCGCCCAAGTCGGCTACGAATTTCGCGCTGTCGGTGCGCAGGTCTTTATACACACAGCCCTGCACAATGGGAAAAAAGGCTTGCGAATGGCCATAACGTGGTGATGTGGCATTAAAATGATCCCAACCACGCTTGAGCCACCTTTGAGTGAGGCGAAGCGACTTCTCGGCATACTGATAATCAGATGTGCCTGGAGGACACTCATCAAGTGCCATCATAATATCGCTACCTATGCTGCGCTGAATATCCACCACTTTCTCTGGGGTGAACAGGTGCTTTGAACCATCGATATGGCTACGGAATGCCGCACCCTCCTCTTTCAGTTTGCGGTTGCTGGAAAGCGAGAACACCTGAAAGCCACCACTATCAGTAAGAATCGGTTTATCCCAAGTGTTGAATTTATGTAGACCGCCAGCACGCTCAATGATGTCCATACCAGGGCGTAAATACAGATGGTAAGTGTTGCCCAAAATAATCTGCGCCTTAATATCTTCACGCAATTCGTGCATGTGCACAGCTTTCACTGCACCCACAGTGCCTACTGGCATAAAAATTGGAGTCTGGATTTCGCCGTGGTCGGTGCCAATCACACCCGCACGGGCTTTTGTATCTTTACATGTCGCTACGACTTTATAATTCATAATCAGTCTAATTTACTCACAAAATTACAATAATAATTCCAATAGAGCAAAACTTCCCCCAACCGCAACCAAGTTTTTTGCCAAATATGCAGCTTTATTGCTTCAAACAAATGTGAAACCAAAACCAAAGTGAAACACCCGAAACACCAGAAGCACCTGAAACACCCGAAACACCCGAAGCTCCGAAACACCATGCAAAGGCATCGGAGATGCCGAATCATGCGAAACACCATGCAAGCGTGGGAGTTCCGTAGGAACGAACGAGCGCAGCTTGGTGCCAATGCACCACACCCTGTGCCGAGCCTCGGAGAAGGTCGCTTATGATAACCTCTTATGAATTTGAAAATGATTGACACCTGCCCCCCAAAAAAAGCATCCATCACACCAAACCAAAATCTCCTACACAAAAATAACTACAAAGCCCCCCACACCCAAGAGCAAAAAGGGGACTTACATAATCATCGTAAATCAAAGAATGCTGAAAGTAGTTGTTATACCCTCTCAAAATGAGGGCTTCTACAACCAATTCACACGAATTTACACCCAAACCAAAGTTGTTATACCCTCTCAAAATGAGGACTTCTACAACATAAGGGTTGCCAACATCGTTAAAGTAACTGTTGTTATACCCTCTCAAAATGAGGACTTCTACAACGCTATTGCCGAAAATTGTGGCACTTACACAGTTGTTATACCCTCTCAAAATGAGGACTTCTACAACGCAGAAACTATAACAACCTCTAATTCAGATAAATGATCTTTCTTTCTCATAACATTTAGAATTAAAGGTGAAACATTTCCACAAATATACACAAATTTCACACCAATTCATGATTTTCGACAAGAAAACCACGACAAAATTACCATTTCCCATCTTTTTTGAATATCTTTGCAATATTAATCACCTCAACTTAAAAGCACAATGAAAATCCCACAAATCATCGAAGACAACAAGCATCTGTTCGGAACATATTCCACTATGGCACTCGCCAACATTCGCAATATCCTTGACCACATTGCCACATTAGCTTGCATTGAAAATGATTTTAACGCTGATAGTGATGACTTTTGGCATCACCCATGCATGGAAATCATCAATCCACAAAATCTCTGCAACGATGTGACAAAAGCCGATTTTGTGACAGAAAAACTCAAATCACATTTTCCTTTTGTTGTAATAATGGCTGAAGCAAAACGTCAAAAAGATATTGCTTGGGCTAAAAATCAAGCCAAGAAGGCATTTGAAAACAGAGATTTTCAAAAGCAACAAGAGTTTAATAACAAACAAAAATCATTTCTGAGCATTACTAATGCCGACATTTACAGAATGCTGAACAATCTGTTTAGAGTTCTTACTTCGTATCGGCATTACACATCCCATTATCTAATCAATTATATATATTTCAACGAAGGGAGCAATCTCTTGAAATACAACGAACAGCCTTTGAGCTACAATCTAAACGACTATTTCACAATCGCTCTTCGCGACACCGCGCAAAAATATTCATATTCTCCAGAAGCACTCAGTTTTATACAGTCGTCGAGATATAAGATAGAGCATAGAAGAAAAATACTTGACACCGATTTCTTTCTGAGCATTCAGCATAGAAATGGCGACTCAAACCCTAAAAACCTCCATATTTCCGGTGTGGGTGTAGCTTTACTCATTTGTCTGTTTTTGGAAAAAAATATGTGAATGTGTTCTTGCAAAAGCTCCCCATCTACGGCACCTACAAGAAGCAGTCGTTGGAAGCCAACATCATTCGTCAGACATTCGGCATTCATACCGCAAAACTCCCAAAAGAGAGAATTGTGTCGGAGAAAAGCGACTTCAGCATCGGCATGGATATGCTTAACGAACTGAAGCGATGCCCTAAGGCCTTGTTCTCTACACTATCATACGCCGACCAAAATGCGTTTCGCATCGTGTCGTCGGACATGAACGATGTGCTGCAAGTTCGTCACACCGACCGCTTTGCACAGCTCTCGCTTGAATATATCGACCGTCGTGAATTGTTCTCCGATATCCGCTTCCACCTCAACATGGGTAAACTTCGCTACTTGAAAACCGCCGACAAGCATTGCATCGATGGCATTTCACGTGTGCGAGTGCTCGAAGATAAGATTAATGCGTTTGGGCGTATTCATGAGTTTGAGGCCAGAAGAAAAGAACTGGGTTTTGTGGAGTGTTATGAGCAAGGTGGCAGAGCCATTAGCACAAACACAAATATTGAAATTCGAGATTTTGAACATGTCAAGCGTGATGATTCCAATCCCGACAGCTACCCCTATATCATCGACACTTACACTCACTATATTCTCGAAAACAATAAAATAGGGATGCACATAGGCGACTATTGGCCCGACTTAATTAAGCTTGATGAGCATAAATGGACGGTATATAACGAAAATCCCACCTGCTTTATGAGTTCACTCGAACTTCCTGCTATGATGTTTCACATGATGCTTTGCGGTAGCGATGCCACAGAAAGCCTAATCAAAGCAGAAGTTGATAAATACAAAAAACTTTTTGGCGCAATGGCAAACGGCACTCTCACAAAAGAGAATATCAGCGGGTTTGGCATCGCAGAGGAGAATATTCCCCAAAAGGTGATTGACTGTGTGAACGGCAAAACTTCTGGAAAGGGGCTAGATAAGCAAATCAAAAAGGAAATTGACGAAATGCTTGCTGATACCAACCTTCGTATCGAACGCCTAAAATCGGATAAGCGAAGTGTGGCATCTACACAAAATAAAATGGGCAAACGGGGCTTCCGTAGCATTCAGCCGGGCAAACTTGCAGATTGGCTTGCTGCCGACATCGTGAAGCACCAGCCATCTTTGCTCAAAGGCGTAGATTATGGCACCGACCGCATTACAGGTATGAATTACCGTGTGATGCAAAGCACTATTGCCACATTTAACGCCACCACGCCTGAACATTCGCTTGAAGAGTTGAAAAAGGTTTTCTCTGCAGCTCAATTCATTCAATGCGAGAAAAAAGAACACCCTTTCCTTTATAAAGCACTGGACCGAAATCCGCAAAACACAATCGACCTCTACGAGTTTTATCTTTCTGCAAGGCAATCGTATTATAAAAGTATGCGCAGAAACATTGAAAACGGTGAAAATGTGAAGCTGCCTTATCTGAACACAGATCGCAATAAATGGATGCGCCGTGGATCAGTTTATTACAGCACAATGGGTGAAATTTACCTTAAAGATATGCCTATTGAGCTTCCACGCCAAATGTTTGACAAGAAAATCAAGGAGGCTCTTGCTAAACTACCATCGATGAAAGATGTGGATATGCAGCACTGCAATGTCACATTCCTTATTGCGGAATACTTGAAGAAGGAACTTAAAGATGATTCTCAACCCTTCTATCAGTGGAATCGCAACTATCGTTTTACCGATATGATGATTTGCGAGGAAAACCGCTCTACAAGAGCATTAAGCACCCATTTTATTCCGGTGGCGCTTCGTGAGGAAATTTGGGAAAAACGCAGTGAGTTGAAAGCTGCTTACAAGGAGTGGGCGTTACCCCGTTTGAGCAAGAACCGCGACACAGAAAGACTTTCTCCTGCCCAAAAAAGCGAATTGCTTGATGCGAGAATTGCTAAATGCCGGAACGAGTATCAAAAGAATGAAAAAATCATACGTCGCTATAAAGTGCAAGATGCGCTAATGTTTATGATGGTGAAAGACATGTTTGGAAAGGGAGTTTTCACTGCAGAGAGCAAAGAGTTTGCCCTTAGTGCTATCACGCCTGATGCCAAAAGAGGAATCTTGTCGGAAGTGATTCCTATAGATTTCAAATTTTCAATTGATGGGAAAACATACACTATCCACTCCAACGGAATGAAAATCAAAAACTATGGAGATTTCTACAAGCTTATCAACGACAAGCGAATGAAGTCGATTCTCAAAATCATCACACATAACGTAATCGACAAGGATTTGCTTGAAAAAGAATTTAGTTCTTACGACGACAAGCGACCCGAAGCTATTGAAATAGTTTTTGAATTTGAGAAAGCTGCTTATAGCAAATATCCGGAGTTAGAGGAATTGGTACTCAGCGAAAACCATTTCGATTTTGGAACATTATTACGAGAATTGCAAGCGAAAAAAGTATTATCGCAAAATGATGGACATTACCTGAGCCAGATTCGAAATGCGTTCAGCCACAATAGTTATCCACGTAATTTGCGTATCCCCAGCAACATACCCGAAATAGCCCAGGAAATGATTAACATATTCAGAATCACCACTCCACTCAAAACAAAAAAATAACCTTCGTCTCCATAGCGTCAGCCTTACGCAGCAGACTATGTGGGTTATTTAAGAAAGCGACAGTAAAGACCGATTTATTGAACGAAATTTTGTAACTTTGTGGATTGAAACAATAATGAATTATTTATGGGCATTTTCAGCAAATTTTTCTCAAAAGAAAAAAAGGAAACTCTCGACAATGGTTTGAAAAAAACCAAGGAAGGCGTATTCAGTAAAATAGCGCACGCTATTGCGGGAAAATCGACAATTGACGACGATGTTCTCGACAATCTTGAAGAGGCTTTCATCACAAGCGATGTGGGCGTAGATACCACCTTGAAAATTATCAAGAGAATACAGGACCGTGTAGCTCGCGATAAGTATGTTGGCACCTCAGAACTCAACGCCTTGCTTTGCGACGAGATTTCACAAATGCTTGCCGACAACAATAATAGCGAAGTAGCCGACTTTACCATTGCCACCGACAAGAAACCATATGTGATTATGGTGGTGGGCGTGAATGGGGTGGGTAAAACCACCACTATCGGTAAACTCGCCTACAACTTCACCCAAGCTGGCAACAAGGTGGTGCTCGGTGCTGCCGACACCTATCGTGCCGCCGCTGATGAGCAGCTCGAACGCTGGGGCGAAAGAGTGGGCGTATCGGTGATTAAGCACAAAATGGGTACCGACCCTGCTTCGGTGGCTTACGACACGGTGAAAAGCGCCGTGGCACAGGGCGCCGACGTGGTGATTATCGACACCGCCGGCCGTCTGCACAACAATGTGGGCTTGATGAACGAGCTGACAAAAATTAAGAATGTGATGAAGAAGGTGGCGGATTGGGCTCCTAACGAAATTCTGCTGGTGCTCGATGGATCTACCGGTCAGAACGCATTTGAGCAAGCCAAGCAATTTGTAGCTGCCACCGAGGTGAATGCCCTCGCTATCACCAAACTCGACGGCACCGCTAAGGGTGGCGTAGTGATTGGCATCAGCGACCAGTTTAACATTCCTGTGAAATACATCGGTCTGGGTGAAGGAATGACCGATTTGCAGATCTTCCGCAAAGAGGAATTTGTGAGGAGTCTGTTCGGCAAAGAATAATAGAATAATATGCGTAAAAACAAGATTGACATCATATCGCTGGGTTGCTCTAAAAACCTGGTGGATTCCGAACACCTTATCCGCCAGTTTCAAGCCAACGGCTACAGTGTGGAGCACAACCCCAGCCGTGTGGACGGGGAAATAGTGGTGGTGAACACCTGTGGTTTTATCCGCGACGCACAAGAGGAATCCATCGACATGATTTTGGAGCTTGGCAGAGCAAAAAAAGAGGGTAAAATCAAGAAGCTCTTTGTGATGGGCTGCTTGGCTGAGCGCTTTATGGCGCAGCTCATCGACGAGTTGCCAGAAGTTGACAAATTCTACGGTAAATTCAACTGGAAAGAGATGCTCAACGACCTTGGCAAAAGTTACAAGGAGGACCTGTCGAGCGAAAGATACCTCACCACTCCCAAGCATTACGCATATCTGAAAATATCGGAAGGCTGCAATCGCTTTTGCGCCTTCTGCGCTATTCCTTTAATCACCGGCCGACACAAGTCGGTGCCAATGGACACGCTGCTCAACGAGGTGAAGCACTTAGTGAGCCAAGGCGTGAAGGAATTTAACGTGATTGCGCAAGACTTGTCGTCGTACGGTCTTGACCTCTACGGCAAAATGATGCTGCCTGAGCTGATTGACCAAATGGCGCAAATCGAGGGTGTGGAGTGGATTCGCTTACACTACGCCTACCCTACCCAATTTCCTTACGACATTCTCCCCGTGATGGCGAAGCACGATAATGTGTGCAAATACCTCGACATCGCTTTGCAGCACTCTTCCGATAAGGTGCTCAACAATATGCAGCGCCACATCACCAAGGCTGAAACCATCGAGCTGATTAAGCGCATACGCAAAGAGGTGCCGGGCATACACATTCGCACTACGCTGATGGTGGGATTCCCCGGCGAGGGCGAAGAAGAATTCCGCGACCTGGTGGATTTCGTGAAAGAAATGCGATTTGAGCGCATGGGCGCTTTCGCCTACAGCGAAGAAGAAGGCACATTTGCCGCTAAACACTTCGACGACATCATTCCAGAGGACGTGAAAGCCGACCGCCTTGATGAAATCATGGAGATTCAAGAGGAAATTTCGGATGAAATCCAATCGAAGAAAGTGGGCAACGTTTATAAGGTGATCATCGACAGCGTGGACGTGATGTATTACTCTGGCCGCACCGAATGGGATTCGCCAGAGGTTGACCCTGAAGTGCTGATTCCTGTGGAAAACGGCAAATTAGAAATCGGCAACTTCTACCAAGTAGAAATCACCGATAACACACCTTTTGAAATATTCGGTAAAGTGGTGGAATAACAATTTGGACTAAAACGATTGAAAAGAGCCCAAATCTCCACACACGACAACACTATAACGTTAGAGCCATACCTTATGGGGTATGGCTCTAATGATTGAAACATGCCGAAGGCATGTCCCTGCGTTATAATCGAACTTATTTTCGACGCAACAAGTCATTCTTATCCTCGATTTGAGGCAGTTCGTTTTCCTTATCGTCGGCGTAGGTGCCGTATTCGGCTTCTTCTCTACGCTTCTGGCGATAATACTCCTTTTTCTTCAGCACAAAATGCAGTGCCACGATGATAACGAGCCCTACGCCAATCACACCATAGTAGTGCCAATAATCACCATCAGCCAAACGCTCGCGCCCAAGCCATGCCATCAGGCACAAATACAGGAACAAACACAGTGGCACGAATACCGACATCTTAATTTTGCTCTTCATTTTCTATCTCCTTTTTGTAAGGCGAGGTTTCGGGATTGAACTCACCTTGAATCAAATATTCATATATTTTCACACAAGCCCACGCGTCGATTGCGGCATAACGCTGCTGCGAATCGGTGAGCGATTCACATTCCCAGTTGGTAAGGCGCTGCGATTTGCTGATTTTCTGATTAAATAGAATAGCAAAAATCTTCTGTAGGCTAATGTCGCTGATATTATAGCGTCCCACCATCTTTTGGAGTTCCACGAATCCACCCGGAGCCACATCGGTCACTTTTGAGAGTTGGCGGAAATCGTCTTGAGTGGAAAGCCCTATTTTGAGGCAGTGGTCGTCGGCCAAATAATCGGCAAGCACTTGCGGAACGCCAATCTTATTGACCCTGAAAAGAAAACAAATATCGGAAGTTGACAGCTGAATCAATGCCACCTTGTGGTGCTCACCTTTTCTGAACGATGGGCGCGTTTCGGTGTCAAACCCTACTACATCAGCTTTGCGGAGCAAATCGACAGCCGCTTTCAATTGAAACATCGAATCAATCACCACCACCTTGCCTGGGAACACCACCTGTGGGAGCGAATTAACCTCGGTTTTATCAATCGCAATCTTATACATTTGTCTTCTATCTATATATCTATTATATGTGGTTTTACTAAAAAACTCTGAAGCATAGTTGCTCCAGAGTTTCATATATAAAGTTTTGTTGGATAATCAATTATTTAAGAGCATCCTGTACCTTGTCGTTAGGAACCATGCGCTCAACAAATACATAGGCACCAGTCTTTTCAGAGCGTACCATCTTAATAACTTTGCTATATGTACGTCCTTCACCAGTTTGAAGGGTTGCAACTACTTTTTTTGCCATGATTCAAATATTATTTAATTTCCTTGTGGATAGTGTACTTCTTCAAATAAGGATTGAACTTCTTCAATTCCAAACGTTCTGTTGTGTTCTTGCGGTTCTTAGTGGTGATGTAACGTGACATTCCTGGCACACCGCTTGCCTTTTGTTCTGTGCATTCAAGAATTACTTGAACTCTATCGCCTTTAGCTTTTTTTGCCATGATTCTCTAATTACTTTACAAATGTTTTGATTTCTTTTAAGTTACCTTCAGCAGCAGCTTTCTTCAATGCTGCATCGAGACCGATACGGTTGATGATACGCAAACCTGCAGCTGACACGGTCAAGCGGATCCAAGTTTGTTGTTCAACCCAGTAGAACTTACGATTGAAAACGTTTACGTTGAATTTACGTTTTGTTCTTCTCTTAGAGTGCGATACATTATTACCAGTAATCGCCTTCTTGCCTGTAATTTCGCAAACTTTTGACATAGTTGTGTTTAATACAATTTAAATGTTCAAAATTTATTTTTGATTACTCGACTCAAGACGGTTACTTCTACCTCGCAGTAGCACAATATCCATGGCCTAATGTGGTCCACCATCACTTCGCGAAGTGAGAAGGCGACGCGCAGTGTGGCTGCCATTGGGGCTAATAAAAATATCGTCCTACGCTTTACGCATTGCCTAAAGCATCACAGCAATGCATCGAAGTTTCAACGATCATGTCACAGAACAGGACTAACGGGAAGTCGTAGTACACTGCCTTGAAATCGACTGCAAAGATACACATTTTTTTTCATTCCACAAAACTTCTCCACAATCAATCACCCATTTAGACAAAATCGGTCATTAAAAACCACATGCCCTAATGACGGTTCAGTGGATAATAACCGTTCGCCTTCGGCGAAAAACCAATCTACAGAAATCAGAATATCCGAAAACGCGAACAAAAAGAGATTCGAATGCGTTATATGTGCTGGAATGCGACAATTTGTGTTTATACCAAATGATTAATATTCAATGTGTTATATTAATTATAGGCGGACGTGAAATATCACGTCCCTACCAAAATGTTGGTTATCGTCTTGAGAAATTTGATGCCGTTTTTTACCGAGGAATCATTGTATCATCAGGGGTTTTTCGCCGTGAAACGGCGAGCGGTTTTTATCCTTGGGGCAATGTGGTGAGCCCTCGTAAGAGGGTGGCGGAGGGATTGTGTGGTTGGCGGCATGGAAACTCGTTTCCAATGACGCAAAGCGCACAGTCGCACCGCCAAATGCGAAGCATTCCACGTTGCTCCAAGGCTGTTTTTTATGTTTTTGTTTTTGATTCCATTCACGATTCGGCAACAATGCATAATCTATCCCCACATATTTTCTACTGAACCCGAATAGCTGATTGGGGGTTAAGCACAAAAAAAAGGAACAGCGCATGCGCCATTCCTCTTCTTTTTATGTAAGAGCTAAAAAGAGCTTCTTATTTCTTAGCAGCTTCAAGAGAAGCTTTGCGGAATTCCTTCATTTTCTTCTCGATTTCGAGAGAAGCCTTGCGGGCACGAGTACCAGCAGCCTTGTTTCCGTTTTCAACTTGAGCAGCAGCGTCCTTTTGGAATGCTTCGTAAGCAGCAGCGATTTGTTCTACTAATTCTTTCATTGTTGTTTCGTGTTATTGGTTAGTTAATAAAAAATTGTCACGGCAAAGATATATAAAAAAATGATAAAATGCACAAACTTTTTGCGTAAATATGTGACTTCAACGCCTTTGTTTCATGAAAAAACGCATTTTTTCAAGAAAAAAAAGCGCGAAACATGGCAAAAAACCTCGAATTAACGTTGCTTTGCTATATTGGGCAGTTATTTAGCACATATCGGTGGTAACTTTGCAATACAATAAAGAAAATGAAAGAAAAAAATGGCTACCACACACAAAATCTCAAGCACCGACCTCATCATGGCTAATCTGAGTTGGAACGGTCGAACCATGGCATCAATCGCCAAGAGCGACTTCACATCTATCGACGACGTGGTGCGACTCATCACCACCATGGCAGGCAAATGCGTGGGGCTGGCGAAGCTCACCATTCGCAACAAGACGCAAGGTTGGGCCATCAACATGGGCATCAGCACAGCCAGCAGTATGTCGATAAAAAACCTGATGAAGCCGATGCTTCCACAGAAAGGCACACAACTGTCAATTCCATTTTAAACCATGAAAAGCAAAACGCCCTTTCGGCACGGCATTATGAGGGAAATGTCGTGCCGAATGTTTGGTGGTCTTATTAATTGTAAGTAATTTTGTACACTGACAAGAACATCAAACAAAATACAGAAGAAATGAAAAAAGCAATGTTTTTCGCATGTGCAGCATTGTCGCTTGCAATGCTCTCATGCTCTGGCGGCGAAGCAAAATCGTCGGAAAATGCAGAAGAGGTGGTAAAAGAGGTGGAAGATAGCGCCACAATCATTGGCAAATGGGCAGATGCCTCACAAAAGGGCTTTGAGCTGGTGGACGACAGCAGCGCCAAATCCATCGGTGGCGGCACCGAATATCTGGAGTGGGCTGTGAACGAAAACAACGACACCCTCACCCTTATCACCGCTACAGATACGCTAAGATTCGGTGTACAGTTCAGCGGCGACAAGCTCACCCTCACCGACGGCGAAGGCAAGACCACAGAATACACTCGCCAGTAATATCGGCACCCATTTTTCAGGATACAGGCGTTCGCATTTTTGCGGACGCTTTCTTTTTGGACTCAGTGGAAAATTTCTGGGGATAGATTCTGCAATGTTGCCGAATCGTGAATGGAATCAAAAACAAAAACATAAAAAACAGCCTTGGGGCAACGTGGAATGCTTCGCATTTGGCGGTGCGACTGTGCGCTTTGCGTCATTGGAAACGAGTTTCCATGCCGCCAACCACACAATCCCTCCGCCACCCTCTTACGAGGGCTCACCACATTGCCCCAAGGATAAAAACCGCTCGCCGTTTCACGGCGAAAAACCCCTGATGATAAAATGATTTCTTGGAAAAAATCTGAATCAAATCTCCCAAAACGATTTTGCATGGTAGGGACGCGATACTTCGCGTCCGCGCCAAATGGTTGATATTCAATGTGATATTGCGATTATGGGCGGACGTGAAGTATCACGTCCCTACCGGGTTTGGTTTTTCGCCGAAGGCGAGCGGTTTTTATCCTTTTGGCGATGCCACCGCCCTCGCTGGGGAGGGCGGCGTTAGGGATGTGGTGTGGCTGATTCAAGCCTCTGCTTGAAATCAGACATACCGCAGCACTAACGACAGGTGCGAAGCACTGGCATCGCTAAAAGATTGTTTTTTTTGTTTTTGTTTCTGTGCCCCCAGTATTTAACCACAGAACCCATGTCCCTACGTTATAGCGTTATCATTTTGGGGAAAATCTTTTAAAAAAAGCACGAATCAGCGCTCTTCTCAGCTGTTTGTCTGGAGAACGGAAAGAAGGAAATCTTATCGGCAGCATATAATGGTATGTATATGTATCTGTATATGTAGAAGCAGGGGTATTTTGGGAATACTTCCCCGACGAGTACCTTTGCGAAGATACAATGATTGGGTCATTACCATTTTCAACTGCTTGAGTAAGGACAGACATTACTTCGTACTTATTCCCAAATTTAGCATCAGGATGCCCCATAATAAACTGCATCAAATTATTGATAGAGTTGGGGTAAATAACGTATGTATTCGGGGAGTAACAAGAAATGCTTTTGAGTTCTGAACTTCCATAAAACACGACAACGGAATAAATCGGGATGTCGGGGTTTTGTGGCAAGTTTAGACGTAACGCTTTAATGTGTCCAGCATTCTGCATAATTGGATTATAAAATCTGTGTTTTTCTCTTCCATATGCTAACACTTGCGTCCAATATTTTTGTCGTTCATTTCCAAAAATCCATCCACTGTAATCTTTCACTTCAAACACAACTAAACCAGCGCTTGTTGCCACCACCGCATCAATTTGTGTGTATTCACCATTTTTCTTTTTGATATACAAATCATGGAAAATGGCTTTTGGATTCACTCCAAATTTCAGGAGTTCCAAAACCAATATGCGTTCAGTCTCCTCTCCTCTATACAAAGGGGTGACTTGCTCTATAAGTTTATTATTCTTGCGATTAATGTAAGCATTAACTGCTACAAATCCAATTAAACCAATAAAGAAAACGAACATCAACATAGTAGATGTAGATATAACAACATGGGTACTCTTCTATAAATAAACCTTACGCAAAAGAAAGAATACAACAAAGTGCTCCTTTTGCTGACTTCAGATATTTCATTTCACTATCTTCCTGAACAAATGAATTCTATCATGATAGACCTCCTTGATAGAATTCATTATGATGACCAGAATTTGACGAATAAAGTTGCCAAATTCTTAAATGGATTATTCGGGGTTGATGTCGCCTTCTAATGGGAGGGGCTTGAAGCCTTCGCCGTAGATGTCGTAGGCGTCGGTCACCACCACAAACGCGGCAGGGTCGGCAAGACGAATTTGCTGCTTCACCGACATCACCTCACGGCTGCCCACCACCAGGAAGAGCATTTCCTTATCGTTGCCAGTGTAGAGGCCGTGGCTCTTGATAACGGTGGCTGTGCGGTCGAGGTCTTTCAAAATGTAGTCGTGGAGCGAATGCATTTCCTTGGCGCTAATCACGAAGATAATCTTATCGTTGGCGCTACCGTTGATGACATACGCCACGGTGCGTGAAGTGACGTAAACCGCGATGAGCGAGTAGAACGACAGCAACCAAGATGGCGACGACACATCTTGCGCCTCGGTACCCACACCGAAACCAATCACCACCAAACCGAATGCCACTACCATGCCATCGCAAATGAGAATGGCGGTAGAGAATGGAATGTGGAGGTATTTCTGCATAATCATACTGATCACGTCGGTTCCGCCTGATGTGGCGCCACCGCGCACCATCAAACCGCAACCCAAACCGATGAACACCGCACCCACAATGCTGGTGAGCATCAAGTGGTCGGACATATTCACCACGCCGCCAAGCAACTGAGCAGGGTCGAGCGCACGGAGGGCTTCCTCGGTGGGATAAGAGAGGGCTTCGATGGTGTTCATCAAGAATGGGGTGAGCAACACCGACACGATGGTGCGACCACCAAACTTACTGCCGAGCATCACCATAGAGGTGATGAGCAGCGGAATATCGAACATATATCCGAAATAACCCACCTGAATCGACGGGAAGATGTTGTGCATAACGATGCTCAAACCATACACACCGCCAGGCACAATATTGTAGGGGTTGATAAAAATAGTGAAACCTACCGACATACACACGCAGCCCAACAATATGCTAAACCACGTCGTTGCCTGAACTTTCCAATCAATCACAGGGTCGTTACCAACCAGGAATACTCGAATCTTTTGCTTTAAACTCATTGTTCAAAATAATTGCTTAGGTGTTAGTCTTTATAATCGCTCTACAGAGCATGGCAAAGTTAAGAAAAATTTAGAAATCCACAAAAAACGCCACGATTTTCCTCAACAATTCTCGCCAAAAAAAGCACCTGCCGAGGGGTTTCGACAGGTGCTTATGAGGTATGATTTTGCTATTTCTTCGTTAGCCGAGAATCATATTGATGAGGGTGGTGACGTCGGTCACATTCACCTCGCCGTCGCCGTTGAGGTCACAGCGTTCGAGTGGCAAATCCACCGTGCCCAAAATCCTGTTGATAAGGGCGGTGACATCGCTCACGTCAATCGCACCATCGCCGTTGAGGTCGCCAAGTTTGTGTTCAGCATCTTTCAGCACCACTTCCACAGCATCGGAATAGTCGGATTCGGTGCCGTCGGTGTAAACGGCTTTCACCTGATATTTGAATGTGCCGTTCTTTGCCAAATTCTTCACGGTGTAGAACGCGTCGGTGATGCCGGTGATTTCGCGCTGCACGCTGTCGCCAGTTTCCACAGCCACCTTGTGAGGAGCCGACTGGGCATTGCTTGCATCGCCAGCATACACCTTCACATTGGTGAGCAGCACACGCTTTTTAGTGGCAAGGTTTTCAATTTTCACCTTATTCTCGCCTTCGGCAGCGCCTTGAAGCACCACGGTATAGGTGGCAGCATCTTTCTTCAAAGTCACGGTTTTGGTTTCGAGCGTATTGCCTGCTGCGTTGAGCACGCTGATTTTCATTTCCACGCTGGTGTCGGTACCGTAAGAGGCGGCATTTGCCATCACGGTGGTCACACCTGCCGATGCCGAAAGGTCGATGGCTGGGCTGGTGACAGAACCAGTGGCCTTACCCGAACCCAAACGCAAAGCGGTGCTTTCGTCGTAGGTGGCACCTGCTGTGCGCCATTTGGTGGTGCCCTCACTCATGTCTTCGTCGAGCAGCAACTTCGCATCGCCCGATGGTGGAGGTGTGATGCCCTTGCCGCTCACATAGAGGGTGTAGGACTGCACATCTTGAACAGGCACCCACGATGCCTTAAACGAGGTGGCGGTGACGTTGGTGGCCTCGTTAGCCTCCATCATGTCGATGGCGCGAGCCTTGAGATTAACCACCGATTTCAGGTTGCCAGCGGTGAGGGTGAGTGCGCCTTGCGCCTCGGCATGGCATGGGCTGCAGTAGGTCACCACAATGCTGGTGCCCTCTATGGCTTGAGCCGCTGTAATAGTGGTGGTAGAGGTGGCAAAACCTGCGCCACTGAGCGTAACGGTGATATTGTCGATGATGTTGCGCGCCTTCACTTCGATGGTTTGGCTGGCGGTAGAGCCAGTGTAGTTGGTGCCGAAATCCACAGTCGAGCCATTTACAGGCAGGGTGATACGTGGATCGTCGCCGGTCAAACCCTCATACCATTCAGCATCTTGCTTGTCGCCCCAAATATATTCCACCAGTTCTGGGTGATCGATGAATGGGTTGCGATTGCGCTGGAGGTCGTAGGCGGCATCGTTACGCTTGATTTCCTTATCGCTCACAGGGTCCTGACGGTGCCATTTGAGCATCAAATTCAAGTACCACGATTGATACACTGGATAACTGGTGCCATCGAGAATGGTGCCAGCAGTGCCGTTGTTCACCCAACTTCCGATTTGAGTGTTGTAGCGAGTAGCCATGTAGAAATAGGTGCGCGCAAAGTCGCCCTTGTATTCATCATCTGGCTCCCACACGGTGCCGGAATAGCCAGGCGCTGTGCAGTGGCCCAAACGGCCCTTGCCGTAGTAGCCGTCGTTTGACAAGCGAGTGCCACCCTCACATTCACCGTAAGGATAACTGCTGCGCTGGTTGTTGACGAAGCCATCGGTAGGATAAACGTGGAAAAGGTCGCTCTTCATAGGCGTGCGCTTGGCAAACCAACTCTGTGGGAACGAGTGCTCACGGTTAATCGACTGCCCTATTCTGCTGTAATTCTTATTGATGCGAGAATCTTTCACCGAATATTTTACATTGCTATACATGTCGATGAGATAGCCTCCTTCGGCATCGGTGTAGGGATAGGCATCTTCAAAAAGATTGTCGTAAGAGATTACTCTCGTGTTTGCGGAAATGATGGAGCAGAGTTGCGAAAGGAGTGCCTTCTGCTTCTTCCCCTCAGCCTTCTTATAATAATCCGCCGGCTGCTTCGCTGCCTGACCAGCAAAAGCCGCCAACAGCAAAAGCCCAAAAATAAATGTAATACGTTTCATTGTTATCCTGATAATGAAGATTTTAAATGAGTGGCAATAATAATTAGCTATGCGTAAAGTGATTTTATGCAGGAGCGCACAGATTTAATTATCTGAGCATAGCACTATTAATGAGCAAGCTGTGCGCTCCTACAGATACGTCCTGAAAAATCTTACTAAGCGAAGCGGCGGTTGCCGTTATCGCTTCTGTGGCTTAGCTGATTCTTCTTGGGATTTTACTTTGCCGGCGAGCATACCACATGCGGCGGAAATGTCTTCGCCACGGCTGCGGCGAATGGTGCAGGTGATGCCACGTCCATTCAAATAGTCGCGGAACTGTGCCATACGCTCGTCGCTACTTGTGCGCAGTTTAGGAATTTCGGGAATGAGATGGTAGCGAATCAAATTCACACGCACATGCTCGTCGGGAATGATTTCACGGAGTGCCTCGGCGTGCTTGATGTCGTCGTTAAACCACTGCCACATAATGTATTCCACCGACAGTCGGCGCTGGTGGGCGAAGTCGTATTCGCCGAGCATATCCATCACATCGCGGATTGGGTAAACCTTTTCGAGCGGCATCATCGACTGGCGCTCCTCTGCCACGGCATTGTGTACGCTCACAGCAATGTGTACCTGTGTTTTTTCCACCAGTTCGCGCAGAGCTGGCTTCACACCCACTGTGGAAACGGTCACACGCTTCGGGCTCCACGCAAAGCCCCAATCCGAAGTGAGAATTTCAATCACATTCAGCACGGCATCAAGGTTGTCGAGAGGTTCACCCATACCCATAAACACGATATTGGTGAGGGTGTGGGTTTCGGGAATGCTCAACACCTGGTTGATGATTTGGTTGGCGGTGAGGTTGCCATGGAAACCTTGGCGGCCCGTCATACAGAAATAGCAGTTCATGCGACAGCCCTTCTGCGACGATATGCAGAGGGTGGCACGGTCGTCGTCGGGAATATACACGCTTTCCACTTTCTTGCCTTCACCAGCATCGAAAAGATACTTCACGGTGCCGTCTTCGCTCTTTTGAGCGCTTTCGGGGGCATAGAGTCCTACGCAATATTCGGCTTCAAGACGCTGACGGTTGGCCTTCGAAATGTTGAGCATCTCGTCGAAACTGGTCACACGCTTGCCATATATCCATTGAGCCAACTGGGTGGCAGCAAACTTTGGCATACCCAAAGACGACGTAACGCGACGCAATTCATCAAGCGTCATACCAGCCAACGGCTTCAATTTTTTCGTTTTCTTATTTTCCATATTGAAAAATCTATTACATATTAAGTCGAATTTACAAAGTTAGTGATTTTCCCCCACTCCACCACCACTATCCCCCACAAAAAGCACAAGAGAGTGGTGCAAATCACTCAAAACGACAACGCCATAGCGTAGGGACATGCCTTTGGCATGTTTCAAATGCGTTAACACAATGCCGATTGCACCGAAACATGCCAAAGGCATGTCCCTACGTTGTGATGCGACTGTCATAAAACAAATATATCCGCCTTGGGTGGGCGGATATATTTTGTTTGTATCGGGAATGGAGGGGATTAGCGAGCGAGGAGTTTGGCTGTGGCTTTGGTGCCGTCGGCCATTGTCACCACTGCGAGGCAGAGGGTGCCTTGTGGGAGGGTGAGGGTGGCTTGGGTGCCGCTGATATTGGCATCAACGCCCAACTTTTCGCCCATGAGTGTGAACACTTCCACTGCCTTGATAGCCTTTGGAGCGGTCAGGGTGGCTACGCCTACTGTCATCTGAACGGAAAGTGCGCCATCCTTCTTCACTTCGGTGATTGAGGTGGGCACTGGCACGATTGGTTCTGGGTCGGGGAATGAGGTGATAGCGCGAGTGCGGCACACATGGAAATACTGCTTGGGCTGTCCATTTGAATATCCACCTTCAAACGACAGGAAGTTCACCAAATCGTTGCTCATCATGGTAGATGTCCAATATTTGTCGGCAGAGAGTGCCACGCCTTTAGCCTTGGCAAGATTGGCGTTGAACGCCGCACGAGCATCAGGATAAGGGTTGGTGTCGGGCTTGCCGTCCTTGTTCACCATTGTCACGCTATTGCCGGTCCAGTTGTTGACCTGACCTTTGCTCTCGTCGGCATCTTTTTCCACCCAAACGAGTCCGCACGAAGCAGCGAAAAGTTGACGCATCTCATCAACGGCAGGCAAATACCATTTCAGATTTTCGTTGGATTTCGACACGCACCAGTTGGCGGCTTGGAATCCGCTTGCCCAGTCGGGGATTTTAGCGATTTCGGCGCAGTTGGCGGCACCATCCATCACATCGGTAGCGGCAGGAATAGCCACGGTGGCTTTCGACCAGCTGAGTTGTTCGCCCTCATCGAGGCTCACAGCCTTGCCTGTTCTGCCGTCGGCATTGATATAGTAAATCATACCCACGCAAGTTTTGCCTTCCACCACAGCACCTTGTTCCCAAGTGCCGTCAGAGAACAAATAGTTGCCCACCTTTGGGGCTTTCAATGCCACGGTGAGCGACAGTTCTGCCGACTTGTCGCCACAGGTTACACGCAGCACGGTAGTGCCTGGTGCCATACCACGCACCTTGCCATTAGCGGCAATGGTGGCAACACGAGGTTCCGACGAGGTCCATTCCACCGTGGCGCCAGCAGCCGCCTCGACAGGAAGAATTTCAGCCTTGTAGGTGCGGGAGCCACCTACGGCGAGTTTTGCACTTGTTGGGGTGATTGTGATTGACTCTACAGGCACGCTTTGTGCCGAAACGGTAAATGCAGTTGAGACTATCAGCGCAGCCACTGCCATCATCATTTGATTTTTCATTAAGGAGTTGAATAATTAGTTATCAAAAAATCTTGAATTTATAATTCGCAAAAATAATGATATTTCGCAATTCCCACAACAAACCAAGATTTTTTCAAGAAAAAAAGAAAAAAAGCAAGCCGTTTCTGGCAGAGCAGGAACGGCTTGATATGTGAATTATCGGGGATGCTTATTTGAGCATTTTTTGGAGGAGAACTGGTTCGTTGGTGGTGATGAAGTCGATACCATTGTCGATGCACCATTGCAAGTCTTCCTTCTTGTTCACGGTCCAGGCGTTGGTCTTCAAGCCCAGGTCGTGGCACTCCTTAATCCATTCAGGGTGTGCCTTAAACACTTTGTAGTGATAGTCCATGCCGGCAGCGCCGATTTCCTTCAGTTTCTTTGGTGGCATTTCGCCATTCAAGTAGTAAACTTCAGTGCCTTTAGGCGCATATTTGATGAGTTCGCACATAGCGTTTGGAGAGAATGTGATGTAGGTCACGCGGTTCTCCAATTCATAGTGCTTCACCAAAGCGAGGGCTTTCATCACACACATCGACTCTTGGATAAGGTCGGCGTGAGGCTTCACTTCAAGCACCACCTGAATGTTGGGGTGCTTGGTGAATTCTTGCAAATACTGGTCGAGGGTGCTGATATATTCACCGTTAGGCACTTTCTGACCAGCCACGTCCTTGGCGAGTGACTTTTGGATTTCCACACCATTGATAGTGGCATCGTGATTTATGAACACCTGACCGTCTTTTGTCATCCAAATGTCGAATTCCGAACCCCAGCAGTGGATAGAGTCGGCCTTACAGAGGCTGCGGATAGAGTTTTGTGCCGATTCGGTGGCAGTTTGCATCTTGATGCCCTTACCTGTTTTCCAATAGCCACGGTGAGCCACCACAAGTGGCTTTTGAGCCACAGCTGCGAGGCTGAGCATAGCCGCAGCTACACAAACGATTGCTTTTAATGCTTTCATAAAATGTTTTATGTTTTTAAAAATTACTGGCAAAGCCAAATCAATGACTTTGCCAGTCGTTTATTGGTTTAATTCCACTTTAAAATTTTAAAGACGGATTATTAGCGTCCTTCCACCTTGAAGTTGTCAACAAAGATACGGTTCTTACCCTTGCCGATAGTCTTCAGTTGCACATCGAATGCACCACCGAGAATCACGATTTGGGTGTCGCTTGTAGCACCGTCCACATAGATGGTGTAGTTGGTGTTAGGATTTTCCCATACGAGCAAGCCATCGGGGTCGGTAGTGTAGTTGAAGTGGTTGTCGTCGGTGAGCATGAATGAAGCCACATCGTTGAGCACGATTTGAGCCTTGTTCTCATCGCAGTAAAGCACGCCGTTGATAATTTCTCCGCCGTTGCCACCGATAATCTTAGTCACCTTACCAGGACCAAGAACACCTACATACACCTGCACATCGTCGAGTGTACCACCCTTGGTGCAATAGCCCACCAACTGCATACTTACAGCGATGTCCATACCGCTACCGATTTCAGGAATCTTTGGTGACACGAGGTCGCCGCCGTAACCAGTTTTACCCAGTTTCAAGAAGCCTGGACGGCCGTAGCACAAGTTGTTGCGTGAAGTCCAGCCGTGTGAGAGTTCTTCATCGGTCCACTTGTCGAAGCGAGCTTCCGATTCACCACTGGTGTCCCAACCAAGAATACTGGTATCGGAGTGGTTCATCCAGCTGAAGTTTTCGAAGAAGAGCGCACCAAGCTGAGTGACTGGAACATCAATGCTGAGGTCAGTGTAGTTGCCAGTGCCTTGGATATGGAGAACTGCGAAGCGGTCCTTATTAGAGGCAGCGCAGTTCAGCATCACAGAGTTGGGGTCGGTTTCGCTTGGAGTCACGGTAATCCAGCTCACATCGTCGCCTTCCTTCACTGGGCGCACCTCATAGGTGTAAGGCACGTTGGTGATCACAGAGAATGGAATGGCGCCACCTTCGCGTGCAATGGTGATGCTGTTGGCAGATGGCTTGATGTAAGGCTCGCTACCGGTTTGGCGAATGGTGAGAGGCACAGGTTGCTCCACACCGTCGAGGTAAATTTTATACACCATGTCGCGGGTGTCGGGCTTCTTGTTCTCTACGGTTGAGAGGCGGATAATGCCATCGCCTTCACCTTCGGTTGGGAACACGCGGCACCAGCCGTTTTCACTTTGGCAAACGAGTTTCCATGGGCGATTACTGCGCACCACGATCTTCTTAGCCTCTGAATAGGCAAGTGTGTCCACCGCTTCGTAATTGAAGTCGTAGGTCATATTCTCCAAGCCTTCAAGAGTGAAATATGGGTCGCCTGTAAACTTATCGTCGTCGCTACAAGCTGTGAAGCCCATCGCTGCCACCACTGCAAGAGCGGCAAGCAGCAGAGATTTCATATATTTCTTCATAACCATTAATGTTCTTTATAAGGGAATAATTCATTACCTGTGATAGCCGAGTAGCTCCACCATACAGGAGTCTTCATAGTGTTGTCGCCACCCATGCGAGCGAGGGCTGCGTCCACGTTTTCGCGGTTGTTGGCCACGGTGGTGTTAGGATAAGCGAAACGCTGAGGGTACTTGTAGTCGTTGAAGTCGGTACCGTTACCGATAGTAAGCACAGGGTAGCCGGTGCGGCGCACTTCGTGATATGCTTCCATACCAGTCCAGAAGAGGGCGAGGTATTTTTGTTCGCCAATGAGTTGGAGCTTGTTTTCAGCCTTGTCCCAGTTAGCGAGGTCGGAAGCGAGGAATTTGGTCACGTCTTCGTCGGTGATGTAGCATGGAGTTGCGCTAAACAATCCCCAAGGAGCCCACTTCAGGAGCGAAGCCTTCACAGCACCCTCATAAAGTTCTTGAGGAGTCTGGTCGAGGGTGATTTCGCCACGCTGTTCCATTTCAGCCAAAATGAAGAGCACTTCGGCGTAGTCCATAAAGTAAACAGGGGCATCGTCGCGCACAAACACCTCATAGTTGAGTTGAGCGGCACCAATGTTTGATCTGTTGCGTTCGTCAGGTGTACCACCAGAGATAGCGCCCTTCCAGCCGTCGTTGCCTTCATTGAACCAGATTGGGAGGCGTGGGTCGGTGTACGACTGAATACCTTGATCGTCGGTGTAAACGGTCATCTTGATCATCTGCTCAGATGCCTTGTAGGTGCTGCTGGTGAAGTCGGTTTTCAGCTTATTGTGGAAATAGCTGAAATATGGGTCAATACCGGTGAGTTGCACTGTGGCATTGTCGGCATTGCTTGAGATTACAGGATATTTGGTTTGGTCGTTGATCATTGCCTGAATGCGTTCGCCTGATTTCATTTCAGGACGACCGCTCACACGGCAAAGCAAACGGAGCATCAGCGAGTTGTTGAACTTGCGCCATTGCTTCAAGTTGCCGGCATACATCTGGTCAACTGCGCCCAAAGTGGCGTCGGTCTTAGGATTAGCGGCATAAATCTCATTGGCTTTCTCAAGGTCGGCAAGCATGTCTTCATACACCTCTTTTTGTGATTCAAACACAGGCTTGGTGATACCTTCGTTACGGCCACGGAACGCTTCCTTGTAAGGAATGTCGCCATAGATAGCGGTAAGGTTTTCCATCAAAAGCACCTTAAGTGTCAAGCCCACAGCCTCAGCGGAAGAATTGTTGTACTTCTTTGCCAATTCAATCATGTGCATGATATTGGTGCAGCGGTTAGCGTAGCCGTTCCACACGCTTGCAAAGTTGGCTTCACCAATTTTGTAGCGGTTTTCTTCACGAGTGGAGCCGCCGCTGAAAGTGGTGTATTGCACAAGCTCGTCGTTCCAGAACCAGCTGTAGTATTGCCACTGGCTATTGGTCATGCCATAGAATGTGGGGGTGAACATTGCATAAGGGTTCTGCAAGTCGCCGAGCATCATATTGTTTGGGTCGTGATTTGTTTCTTCAAAATCGTGGGTGCAGGAAGTGCCCATCACACTCAAGCCTAACACCGCCAAACCCATATATAATAATTTCTTTTTCATAATTTGTGTTGATTAATTCTGTAGTGTTTAGAAGCTAAGTTTCACATTCACGCCATAAGAGCGAGTCATTGGGAAGGTCATGGTTTCGATACCGCTGGTGATGTTGGCACCATTGAGCGAACCGCCTTCTGGGTCGAATGCTGGGAAGCTGGTGATACAGAAAAGATTGGTAGCATACACACCAAGAGATGCTCCTTGAAGCACTTTGGTCTTAGCGCAGATGCTCTTTGGAAGAGCGTAGTCGAGGCGTACTTCCTTACACTTCAAGAAGTCGGTCTTGAAGGTGTTTTCTTCCACGTTGTCGCGGTTCCACTTGTAAGAGCTGTAGTAAGTGTTGATGTTTTCGGTCACAGTAGTATTCTTTTGGTAGGTAATAGTGCCGTCGGCGTTCTTCACCGCATTCACACCTTGCACCACCAAACCGTCTTGACGGCCTTCGAGTGAGTTGGTGAGCTTACCTTGGTAGCTCAATGCGAAGTTGGTTACCGAGAAGCAGTGACCACCCATCTGAGCAGAGAATGTGGCGCTGAGGGTGAAGTCTTTCACACGGAGCTTCTGGGTCATACCACCACGCCATGTTGGAGCCACCTTGCCGATGCGACGAGTTGGGCTCTGGTCGAGCACTGGATAACCATTCTTGGCATTCACGAGAATTTGACCTGAGCAGTCCACGGTGTTGCCGTTTTCGTCGGTGTAGGTTGATCCTTCAGGAGCACGTTGGTAGCCCTTACCGTAAATCACATTCATTTGTTGACCTACATAAGAGTAGATATACACACGGTTACCGATGGTGGTACCGTTGTTGCCTAATTGAAGTGGAGTTTTTGGATCCCAACCTTCTTGGTAGCTCACGAGTTTGTTCCAGTTGCGGCTCCAGTTGATGTCCATGCTCCATTGCACGTCTTTAGCGCGCACAGGCACAGCGTGCAAGCCGATTTCAATACCGCGGTTGCGAATCTCACCAGTGTTGATCTTCATAGAAGTGGCACCGATGATAGCGTCGGTAGCAGCAGAGATAATCTGGTCGGTGGTTGAAGAGGTGTAGAGAGCCACGTCAAGACCGAAGCGGTTTTGGAAGAACATGGTCTCAAGACCCATTTCCCAGCTTTCCACATTTTCAGGCTTGATATATGGGTTAGAAATGCTGCCTGGCACGGTGTAGCCACCGAAATAAGTGGCAGAGCGGGTGTAAGTGTCGTTCAAAGTGTATGGGCTGGTGTCGTTACCCACGTTTGCCCAAGAGAGGCGCACTTTCAGCATATCCACCCACTTAGCGTGCTTCTTGAGGTTGAGTGCTTTGTCCACGAGGATACTTGCACTTACTGATGGATAGAAGAATGACCAGTGACCGGGGCCGAGAGCCGACGACCAGTCGTTACGGCCGGTGATGTCGAGATAGTAGGTGTCAGCCCAGCTGAGCGATGCCATACCATAGAAGCTGTTCACTTCTTTTTTCGACTTGTTGTTGTAAGGAGTTGGGTTCACACCCACAGGAGTGTTGTTAGGATTGTAAATGCCTGGTTCACCAAGTTCGCTGAGGGTGATGTAAGAGCGATACCATCTGCGGGTCATGTTGTTGCCACCGAATGCCACGGTGATGCCGAGTTTCTTGTTCACGAGTTCGTTGTTCACGTAGCGGAGCAGGAAGTCGTGGTTGTACTCGTAGTCGCGGATAGTCTGTTCGCGATAGTAGCCTCTTTCATAACCTGGAGAGTAGTAAGGGCGTTGCAGCTGGCGGAATTCGTCGTTGATGTCGAGACCGCTTCTGAGGTCGAGAGTCAAACCCTTCACAGGAAGCTTAATGTTGAGCGACACGTTACCGTAGATACGGTCTTTCTTGTTGCCGTTGAGTGCTTCGTAAAGAATGCGATAAGGGTTGTGGGTGTTTGAAGGGTTGATTGTGTAACCATTTTCCACGTTTTCGCGAGTGAAGCGACCTTGGAAATATTCGTCCTTATAGTCTTGAATAGGGTTACAAGAGAAGCCCCATGCGAGCAAGTACATTGGGTTGGATGCGCTATAACCAGCCACAGGCATATTGTCGGATGACTTGTGGGTGTAAGTGGCTTTAGCGTTGAGTTTCACCCACTTGTTGAGTTGGGTAGTACCAGAGAAGTTCACTGTTTGCTTTTGGTAGCCAGTGTTAGGGAGAATCCAATCGTTGTGAGTGTCGGTGATTGACAAACGCGCGCTTGAGCCCTTGCCGTTACCACCATCGATGGTGATGGTGTTGTTGTAGGTCACACCGGTTTCGAAAATACCAGTGAACCAGTCGTCTTGGTAAACCCATGGTTTCTTTTCATAGGTGCCGTCTTCCCAGTTGCGAGAAGAGTAAAGGTAGCGCATTTGGTTGGCGTCGTATCTTGCACCGAATGCGTAGCGAGAATAGTTACGGGTCACAGCCACGCCGTCGGGAGCGTCTTCAGCTGCGATGTTCCAGATAGAGAAGTCCTTGTAACCGAGGTCGCCACCAGGACCGTATTCCTTTTGGAAATCGGGGAAGTAGCTTGCCTTTTCCCATACGATTGAAGAGTTGATCGACACACCCACACCCTTGCGTTGGCGGCCGTTCTTGGTGGTGATGACGATAGCACCGTTAGCTGCACGGCTACCGTAAAGCGCAGTAGCAGCAGGGCCTTTCAGCACACTCACGTTTTCAATATCTTCAGGGTTGAGGTCGGAAGCGGCGTTACCGAAATCGACTGGGGCATCGTTGTTGGAGTAGCTACTACCGCTACCTGATGAAGTGCCACCAGAGGTTACAGGCACACCGTCGATAACGAAGAGGGCTTCGTTGGCACCATAGTTGAGCGATTGGTCGCCACGGAGCACAACGCGCACCGAACCGGTAGGACCAGAGTTTGCGCCAGTGAGGCTCAAACCAGCCACCTTACCATCCAGACCGTTCAGCCAGTTACCGCTTGAAGTCTTGGTGAGTTCGGAGTTGTCGACTTTGGAGACAGCGTAACCCAGCGATTTCTGTTCGCGAGTGATACCCAATGCTGTTACTACCACACCATCGAGCATCTTGCTTGATTCTTCCATTGTAAGAGTCACTTTACCATTCACAGGCTTCACTGTTTTGGTTTTGTAACCCACAGAGTTTACTACAAGCACAGCATTCTTGCCGTTCACCTTCAGAGAGAAGTGTCCGTCGATGTCGGTGCTTGTTCCGTTTTTAGTACCCTTTTCCATAACGGTAGCGCCAATCATAGGCGTTTTGCCGTCACTTTCGAAAATGGTACCTGTCACTCTATCCTGCGCCGCTACCGAAGTGGTGAGCACAAGCATAACGAGCAACCATGCGAATTTTAACGCGTGTTTAAAATGCATCATAGAAAGTTGTTATTAGTTAGTAATTGATTTGATTTTGCTATTGAGTGGCAATATGTAGTAGTCGTATTGCTGTTCATTGAATCGGTTATCTTAGTCTAATAAAATATCTACAAAATTAAGCTTTTTAAACCATTCTTCAAAAACAATTACACCAAAAAACGATTACAAAAATGTTAAAAATGAGTGTTAATAATGTGAACAAAAGCCATACCACTATACCACAGCACATTACACGCACCCGCCTATGGAGAAAACCGAGGGTTTTTAGGGTTATTTCTCAATTAATTTGAATACTTGGAGGATATATAGTAATTTTGCACGGTCATTTTTACAAACTATCGCTAATGGAACTTTTTGGACACACTAAGGATGTGATTCGTGCTAATTATTTCTACCTGATGGAACGCATGTGCCCATCAAAAATCAGCGACGCGCACGATATTCCCATCATTATCAACAATTACAACCGCCTGACGATGCTGAAGAAACTCATCGACTCGCTCACCTCGCGCGGCTACACGAATATCGTGATTCTCGACAATCAGAGCACCTATCCCCCACTGCTGGAGTGGTACGCCAAGTGCCAGTTTGAGGTGATTCGCCTGCCCAAAAACTACGGATTTAAGGCACTGTGGAAATACGCACCGGTGCGGAAGCGTTTTTGCTCCGACTATTACATCTACACCGACCCCGATGTGCAACTCTCGCCCGAATGTCCTGCCGACGTGGTGGAGCGCATGTTCCATATCTTGAAATGCAAGCGAAAGAAGGCGTTTAAAATCGCTCCGTCGATTCGCATCACCGACTTGCCCGACTGCTACGAGCACAAACAGGACGCAATCGACTTTGAAAGTAAATATTTTCAGGAACAGACCGAGGAAGATGGACTCACACTCTACCGTGCGCCTATCGACACCACATTTTCGCTCTACCGCCCTCGCATCGGGTTGAGCCGCCGTGTGTCGCTGGAGTCGTACCGCATGGCTGAGCCTTACAGCCTGCTCCACCTGCCATGGTATCAAGATTCAGCGAACCTCGACGAGGAAGATCGCTACTACATCAATTCCGCCCGCCAAGCCACAATGTGGTCAACGAAAAAATAGTTTTTTTTTAGAAGTTAAGGAGTTAAGAAGTTAAAGAAGTTAAGACGAATGCTTTTTAGCTTGTAATCAATCTTTTAACCTCTAACTTCTAATTTCTAACTTCTAATTTCTAACTTCTAATTTCTGGAATGATTTTTTTCCAGAATTTAATCATTCTTTTCTTGTTCCAGCCGTGGCAGCCGAAAGGCAGTTGGTTGCCATTTTTCTTGTAGCAGTATGCTGGGTGTTTGTCGAAACTGAATTTCATGGCTTTGAAATAGTCGGGGTATTTGAAATCAAGCCCGTTGCGGTTGGGTTCGATTGCGAAAAACACATCTTCGTTAAACAAATGATACTTTTCGTGCGACAGATATTGCTCGATAAGCGCACGCAATTGCTTAGTGGCACGAATGTGCGACTCCACCTTTCGAAGCGAAAGTCCACCATTGCCCACCTTATTGCCGGTGATTTGCGAATTGGGTTTGCCGGTGATGTCGCAATAGCATTTCTTGATTTTTGAGCACAGACGCATGAGCGGATTGCGGTAGATGTCGCGCACTATCCACGGCGCGCCCACATAGTCGTAGCCTTTGGCGCACCACTGGTGGAGTTCGTCGCGGAAAATATAAGTATCGAGTTGGGCAATCAGGATGTACTCAAAGCGTGAAAAACGCTCATAAAATGCCGTGGAGAGCATCAGCGTGTTGTAGGCGTGAATGTTGGTGAAAAAACTGTCGTCGAAACACTCCTGCTTCACCTGCGGAAACATCTTTCCCACCTCAGCCAACTCCAGCGAGACAGGTTTCACAAAGAAAATAGGATAGTCTTTCAGCACCGTCACGATGTTTCGCAACGAAACTTCCTCATACTCACCAAGCGCGTCCCTATAAATCGGAACCAACACAGCCACTTCTTCCGTCATACGTCAAATAATATAATTCGAAAACTCCCAACAAAGTTACAAACATTCCCCTACATAACCAAAACCGCCACCACTTGGCAGGGGCTTGGCTCACACAAATCCCACAGATCTCACTGATTTTGCTTTTGATGATGTTAAATCTCACGGAGGTTGATGGAATGGTCGTGGGGCATGTCCGAGTGCTCCAATTTCCAAAGCTCACACAGATTCAACAAGATTCAACAAAAAAATCCGTGATAATTTGTGCAAATTTGTGGCTGAAAAAAACACCATGAAAAAAGTCAACGGGTCAACAAGTCAACAGGTCAACGAGTAATAGGGTATGGAGGTTTTAAAAAAAATAGGTGAAAATTGGGTTTAAATGGATAAAATAGGTGTGAAAATCGGATTAAATGGGAGGGTGCAGCCCCCACGCTCCCCTCGGTGATGGCATTGGTGGGTGGGGGGATAAAAAATGCCTCCGAGTGGGGGTGAACCCTCTCGGAGGCGGAAGTTATATCTGTGTTAGATTAATTCTTGGGAGAATTATTTAACTTTTTCATAAATATAAACTTCGTGGATTTCCTTGGTGTAACCTTCGTTAGCGAAAGGACCTTGGCTCATACCGAGGATGATTTGAGTACCACGGTTGTTGAGAACGAGGAGGTCGTCGGTAACTGGGTCGATGCAAAGACCTTCGATTTCACCTGCACGGCGGAAGTCGGTCATTTCGCGGAGCAATTCTACTCTGCCACCCATAGCGCCACCAGCGATCTTGCCAGTACGCTTAACTACCTTACCAGCCTTGTCGGTCTTAACTGACCAAGGAGTATCCTTAACAGGTTCAGTACCGTCAACGAGACCAGTGTAAGGAGCACCAGTGATGTCCATCTTGTACACGTTGTCAGCGATGTGGTAAGTAGATTCACCATCGTCAGCAGCGAGAAGCATAGTACCATCAACTACGAAGATACCTTGGCACCAGTATGGTTCAGGACGGCATTGCACCTTAGTGTAGTATTGCTTAGTTTCGAGGCTGTAAGCATATACATAGCGGCTGTCAACCCAGTCAGAGAGCCATACGAGGTTGCGTTCGCGGTCAACTGCAACACCAGAAACTTCAACTTGACCAGATTCTGGACGCCAAGGAATACTTTCCACATATTGGAGAGTGTTAGCGTCGTAGATGTCAACAGAGATGTTCACGCCACGGCCGAGGTTGAAATATTCGTTACCGGTGTAGATCTTGCCATCGTAAACGTCGATGTCGCCGAAGTGGTTAGCACCACCCTTAGCAGGATCTGGGTTGTTGAACAATGGGTCGATGAACTTGCCAGTCTTTGCGTCCTTAGTCTGAACACGCTTCTTAACGAGGTTCCAGTTACGGTCGAATTTGTAAAGACCACGAGTGTCAGATACGTAGAAGTAATCCTTGTCGGCAGCGATACCTTGACGGCCAGGAACTTCAACAACTTTCTTCAAACGGTATTCAGTACCGAGGTGTTGAGCGTTTGCCAAACCAAATGAGCAAACAGCCAAGAGAATCATTAATTTTTTCATAATAACTTTTTTTAAGTTTTTGTTAATGAAATTGTTTTATAAAAATTTGGTTAAGAGTTTACTTCAAGTTGGATAATTAGAATTTGAAGAGACCCATGAGTTGAACTTGTTCGCTGTTCTTCAAACCACCAGCTTCCTCAACTCTGTCGCTGTACATGAAGTGACCATAGTTGAGTTGGATCTTCACGTTCTTGAAGAGTTGGTAAGTACAACCTACGAGAATACGGTTGTAGTTGCAACCAGCAGAAGTTTTGTTCACGTCGTCTTTGTACATGTCCCAACGCACGATAGGAAGAAACTTGCCAGCGTGGTAGCCTGCGAGTACGTAAGCACCTTGTTCGTCAACGTAAGTGTCGCCACCCTTATCTGACTTCATGAAGCCGTATTCAGCGCGGAGGTCGAGACCGTTAGGATCGTTGTACCATGCACCAACAACGAAGCGGTTCATTGGCATGTACTTAGAAACGCCGATGCCAGGAGCAGTGCCACCAGCGAGAGCTTGTGGGTTGTATTCACCCCAGTTGTAAGTAGCCTTCACGTTGAAGTTCTTGAAAGGCTTGATAGTTACGCTTGCGTAGATGTCCTTAGTGTTGTTGTTGTCGTCCTTGCAAGGAATTGAACCGTTGGTCACAGCGAAGTCGTAGTGGAAGTACTTGCCGAGGTCACCAATGAGCATAACGCCGAGGTCACGACCATAGTCCACTAAGTTGTAAGAGTATGGGTTGCGGCAAGCAATGCGGTAAACGATGTTAGAGAAGTCAACAGTTTCCAAAGTAGCTGGAGAGATGTCGTAGTTCTCATAACCGAGCGGAGTGTAGAATTGACCGGCGCGAACCTTGAATTCTGGGCAAATCTTCCAAGTAGCGAACGCGTCCATCACTTGGATGTTCTTCTGACCGTTACCGTTGGTAGAACCAGCGATACCGTTGAAAGCTTCGATTTGGAGACGGAAGTCTACGTTTTCAGACACCTTACCGTCCAAGAGCAAGCGGAGACGCTTAGCTTGGAAAGAAGAGGTAGAAGCGTTTTTGTTGCTGGTGTAGTTCCAGCCAGTTTGGAGGTAACCAGAGATTTTCACTGGCATCTTCTTCAAGAAGTCAGCAAAGTCACTTTGTGGTTCAGCCACAGGTTCTGCTACAGCTTCTGCTGTTGGTTCAGCGATTGCTTCAGGAGCCACTGCTTCTTCTGCAAACATAGCTGGAGTTGCAAGAGCAGCACAGCTAAGAAGAGTAAAGATTGATTTCTTCATAATTTTGAAAATTTAGTTAATAGAAAATTGTGATTATCTATATATTTTAGAGTAATATATATTCGTAGTTATTGTTTATTCAAGCCTTCGGTTATTTCGTAGTTTCTATAAATTTTTTATGCCATTAGTTATAAAAGGCAAAAATCATTCTTCGCAAAGATACGAAACTTTTTTCAAAACGAAAGCGTTTTTTCAATTATTTTTACTTTTTACGCGATTTTACGAGCAATTCGCCAAGCACTTCGATATTTTCTGCTGTCAAATCGGGGTTTGGGTCGTTGGCGATGGCTGTTTCCAAAGTGGTTTCGCCACTGAGCACGAGCACTCCGAGCGAGCCAGCGTTTTGAGCAGTAGCCACATCGGTGTAGATGCGGTCGCCCACCATTGCCAATTCGTCGCTCTTGTAGCCGTATTTGTCGCGAATACAGTAGAGCATATTTGGATTGGGCTTGCCAATCACCACGTCGGGCTTGCGCTTGCACGCGCCCTCAATCGCCTTGCAGATTGAACCGCAGTCCACGAGAATCACCTCCTGGTCGGTTGGGCACACCCAGTCGGGGTTGGTTGCGATGTAAGGAATGTCGGCTTTCGATGCCCACCAGGTGGCGCGGCACAGGCGTGAGTATTCCAAAGTGGTGTCGAATGCCACTACCAGCACATCAGGACGGTCGGCAGGATCGTCGGCACACAGTTCGAAGCCAGCTTTCACAAATTCCTCTTGCATACTTGGAGTGCCGAGGGTGAAGAGGCGCTTTGCTTCGGGGTGGTGCTGCTTGATGTAGTCGATGGTGGCGAGCGATGAGGTGTACATTTGCTCATCGGTGGCGTGAATACCCAGTTTTTCGAGCTTCAAAAGATAGTCTTTGTGGCTCTTGGTTGGGTTGTTGGTCAGGAACGAATAGCTGATGCCGTTAGCGGTGAGCGTGTCGAGAAACTTGATGGTGTAGGGAAACAAGGTTGAGCCCATATAGATGGTGCCGTCCATGTCGAGTGCCACATGCTTAATCTTAGCAAGTGCCTCCATCAATTTTTCTTCGCCCATTGGCGACATATATTTATTAAATTCCATAATTGCTGTAGTTATAAATATAATGTATTAAAAGGAAAAAGGTGATTAGGACGACCGGTGCCCTATTCACCTTTTATTGAATTATTGGTTATTCTTCGTCGTAATTGATTTTAGAAGCACGTTCGTAGCCATCGCGTGGAGCTGCCCACATTGAGATGAGCACAAACATACCGATGATGGCAACAACGATGATGGTTTCGAACACGCGGGTCCAACCAAATGCATCTGCCACATAACCAACGAGCAAACCGCTCAAACCTGAGCCGAGGTAGCCAAGAATACCAGCGATACCGTTGGCACGAGCCGAAGCCTCTTTAGTGGCTTGGTTACCGAGTTCGATACCGATAAGCGCCTGTGGACCATAGATGCAGAAACCTGCACCCACGAGCACAGCGGCAGTGACGGTGATACCACAGTCGTCTGGCAAGAAGCGGAAGATGGTCATGAAGATTGCCGCACCAGCCATGCACATCACGCACATGCGGTGACCTTTGCCCTTGAAGATGTGGTCGGTAGCCCAACCAGCGAACAAGGTGCCCACGATACCAGCGATTTCAAACGCTGCGGTGGTCCAGGTAGCGCTCTTGATGTCGAGACCACGAGCCTCGGTCAAGAATTTAGGACCCCAGTCGAGCACGCCCATACGCACTACATACACAAAGAGGTTGGCAATACAGAATGTCCAAACCCAACGGTTTTTCCATACCATTTCCATTTCGAATTTCTTGCGAGCCTTTGCGCTCTTCTTGTTTTCGTTCAAGCCGCCGAGACCAGTGTCGGGAAGGTCGGGCAGACCCACTTCCTTAGGCTCGTCGCGCAAGCCGATGAACACGAAAATCGAAGTCACCACTGCCAAGCAAGCAGGAGCATAGAAGCACCACTTCCACGCACCAATGTGCGCAGCGTAGGTGGCAGCCTGTTCCACAGCCTGAGCCTGGTCCACACCATTGGTGGTGAGGTTTTTGATGATGGTGTTAACCACACCGTCGGCTTGGCTCATGTCGGTACCCATTGTGCCCATAATGTAGCCGCAAGCCACCACAGCGAGAGCCGCACCGATAGAGTGTGAGCAGTTCCACACACTCATCTTGGTAGCCAACTGGCTTGGGTGAATCCAGTGTGGCAGGATACGCGCACATGGAGGATAACCGAAACCTTGGAAGTATTGGTTGAGGATGATAGTCACACCCATCAACATAATGAACATATTCACGAAGTCGGGGCCTTCATTCACGCCAGTGAACAAGGCACTCAAGTTGGCACCGTAGCCAAACAGGAAGTTCGACAATGCGCAGAGGAGCAGACCTGCAGCCATTACGATACGCCCTTTCACACGGTCAACGAGGTAACCATTGATAAAGCGTGAGAAGCCATACACCAGTGAGCCGGCGAAGATAATCCAACCGAAGCTCTTGTTGGTAACACCGTATTCAGCGGTGATACCTGGCATGGCCACAGACATGTTCTTGCGAACAAAGTAGAACATAGCATAGCCAATCATCGTCACTACGATGACGCGCCATTGCCAATTCAGGAATCGCTTCCTGTCTTTGCCTAACGAGGCATAAACATCATTTGCCATAGTTTATTTTTTTTAGAGTAGTTTTAATAGGATGTGAAGGGTATAGTTAGTTCTTATTTTGCTCTGAAAGATACTTCTCTTCCTTGTAAGTGAGTGCCATGAAGAACACTGAGAGTGCACAAGCGATGAGCAGGAGAATGAATGTCCAGTCCCAACCTGCGTTTTCAGCCACATAGCCAATCACCACGTTGGCGAGGATAGCGGTACCGAGCACATAACCCATGAAACCTGTCAAACCAGCGGCGGTGCCGGCTGCATTCTTTGGAGCGAGGTCGAGAGCCTGCACACCAATCAGCATCACAGGACCATAGATAAGGAAGCCGATAGCGATCAAGCAACAAATCACCACGGTGAAGTTGTTGAAGAATTGCCAGTAAACCACGATAGCCACAGCCACGAGTGCCATGAAGATGATGGTAGGCAATGCACGGCGGCCTTGGAACACCTTGTCGCTCAACCAACCGCAGAAGATAGTGCCAGGGATTGCAGCCATTTCATAAGCGAAATATGCCCAACCTGCTTCCTTCAGGTCCACACCTTGTTCCTTCAAGATGGTAGGAGCCCAGTCGAGGCATCCGTAGCGCACCATATACACGAAAGCATTAGCGAAAGCAATGTACCAGAGCAATTTGTTGGAAAGCACAGTCTTGAAGATTTCACTCACTGAAAGTGCCTTTTCATCAGCCTTGCTGTAGTTCTTAGCAGCGTGACCGCTCCATTCTTCGATTGATTGGAGGCCGCAAGATTGTGGGGTATCGCGAATCATCAAATAAGCGAGCACTGCCACGAGCACTGCCACAGCGGCAGGGAATGCGTAAGTACCGATAAGGAAGTAGTAGTCGGTGTTAGCACCATAGAACCATGAGCCGAACCACATTGCGCCGTACACAGCCATAGGGCCAACGAGTGCACCACCCACATTGTGGGCGCAGTTCCAGAAACTCATCCATGTGCCACGTTCCTTGATTGAGAACCAGTGTGTCATCACACGGCCGCATGGAGGCCAACCCATACCGTTGAACCAACCAACGAGGAAGTTGAGGACTGCCATCAAAGCGATAGCCGCACCCTTATGTTCTGCGCCAAGCCATTGCACTGGCACAATCATAAACAGCATTGAGATAGCCGTGCACACCAAACCGAGTGGAAGGAAACGCTGAGCGTTGCTTCGGTCGCTGATACTTGCCATCACGAATTTAGAGAATCCGTAAGCGATGGCGTTCATTGAAAGCACGATACCCAACTCGCCCTTTTCGAATCCGAAAGGAGCAAGCATAGGAATTGCCATTGAGAAGTTTTTTCTAACGAGATAGAAACCGGCGTAGCCGATAAAAATACCAATAAAGACTTGCCAACGCAATTTCTTGTACTTTGCATCAGCTTCTGGGCCAGTCTGTGCAGGTCTCGCTGCTGGAGGAGCTAAAAAACTTGCCATAATTTAGTTTTAATTTTTTTAAGTTTAGTTATGTTATTATTTATTTGTATCGACTGTTAATTTTGGTCAGCAATCCATATCAACTAACTTGTTGCACAAAATTAAGCTATTTTGACTCTATTATGCTAATTTTTTGATGCAAAAATGGCTCAAAAAATACAGCCAAAACAAAAAAGTTTTTTCAATAGAATCAAAACAGCTTAAATTTTAGTCGGCACCACAGCATCACGCGCGATGCCGACCTCTTTGTATTACAAAATTAATTAATTATGAATTCAGCTTAATTGTTGCTTCCACATCGAGTGCGTCGGCAATGATGCTGATAGGATTTTCTACGGGCACACCTGTCGACATTTCAATCTGCCACTTACAGGTTTCGCAGTCGGTAGCCACGCAATCGGGAGCCACTTCCTTGATTTGCTTGAAGAGGCCTGAACCGATGGCTTGCGAGGTCTCGTAGTTCTCACGCTTGAAGCCATAAGTACCAGAAATACCGCAGCATTGCGAATCGAGCATGGTGAAGTCAACACCTGGAATCATCTTGAGCAACTCGGTGCTGTAGAACACCCAGCCCATACGCTCCATGTGACATGCGCTGTGGTAAGCCACGCGCTTCTTATAGTCGGAGCGGAAAGCGAGCTTAATCTTGCCTTCGTCGAGGAGCTGGTAGAGGAATCGGGTGGCCAAAGTCATGCTTTCGCGCATGTCGGCTGATTCCATACCGAGCACATGCTCATATTCATCGCGGATGGTGAAGCAGCAGGTGGAGCTTGTGCCAAGCGTCACTCTGCCCTCTTCCTTCGCCTTGCGAATGGAGTTGATGTTGATGTTGCCGTGCTTCTTTGCTTGGTCGTAGAGGCCGTTGGCAATCTTAGCCACGCCACAGCATTTTTCCTTGTCGAGCAGCTGCACGCCGTAGCCCACAGCATTCATAATCTTCACAAGGTCTTTACCAAGCTTAGGGAAGTTGTAGTTCACATAGCAGCCGTGGAAATAGCTCACCTGCTTGCTGTATTGTGCTTGCTGAGCCTTGGCGTTGCGCTTATACCAGGTTTCGAAGCGCTGTGCGCTGTAAGCAGGGAACTGGCGGTGCTTGTCAACGCCAATGGTGCTGTGCATCACGCTCTTGGTAAGGCTCAAAGCCAAAGTCTTGTTCACGATTGGGGCAAAGCGGTTTGCCATCGTGCCCACGAAGTCGGTGCTGGCGAGAATGCGGTCGCGCAAGCCTGGCTTGTGGTTGCTGTATTTCATGCGGGCCACTTGAATGATGTCGCCCACCTTCACGTTCTGTGGACATGCCACCTCGCAGCGCTTGCAGTTCAAGCACTTTTTGAGGTTTTCGTCGAAGAACACTGGATTTTTCAGACGGTAGCGTTCACCGTCGGGACCGGCTTGCTTAGGGCCGGGATATGCTGGATTTACTGCCGACACTGGGCAATATACCGTACAAACTGAGCACTTCAGACACTGCTCAAAATTGAAAACGCTTTCGCTATTGATTTGTAAGTCTGCCATATCGGGTCGATTATTTTAAAATATTTTTCACTGCCTGCAATGCTGTGAGCATCGACACGCCTGTGCCGTCAGCCATCTTCACGCGGTTGTGTCCGCTGAGCACTGAGCCCACTGCGTAGCAGTTGTTAATCACTTTACCATCTTTCTTCACATGAAGATTTTCGTCGGTAGCCACACCAAATTCCATATATGGCTGTGCCTCATACACACCATACTTGGTCCACTGTCCGTGGCCGCCTTCGGTTGCGTTGACATCGAGTCCGAACACTGTTTCGGTCACTTCATCGTAGTTGCTGTTCAAGCCACCGCTCACGAATGAGCCGCTTGCAAGGATGAAGTTATCGGCCTTGAGGCAAGTGTCGGTCAGATTTTGGGTGTTGATGCACTTGAGTGTGCCGCCTTCAATCACACCGCCAATAGCCTTGTCGCCAGTGAGGTGCACGCCGCCGCCTGCGATAAAACGCTTGCGAAGCAATGTTTGCACGCGCACGCCTGGCACCGATGGTGGCAGAGTGGCAAGGAATTGCACATCGCACTTCACCTCGTCCTTCAGCTGCTGGCTGAGTGTGGCATCGGCGATACCGAGCACAGCAGGAAGAAGTGCCACGTCGTAGTTGCCGCCTTGAATCTGCTCGTTCACAGCGGCAGCCATACGCTTCACCATGTCGGCGTTGCCCAGCACCTTAGCGATGTTGGAAGCGCGCATTTCTGAAGGGCTCTTGCGGGCAGCCTCCAGCTCTGGAATGGTGAAACCTTTCACATCCACCTCTGCACCGAGCTTGCGCAATCCGGCTGCGATAAACTTGGTTGGGAAGTCGAGATAGCCAATGATGTTGACCAGTGCCACCTTCTTCCAAGGGAGCTTGTCGGCTTCGGCAAGTGAGGCATAGTCCTCAATGGTGAGCCATGCTGGCTTCACTGCGCCCATTGGGGTGATGCGGTAGTGGTTGGCTTTCGCGTCGCCAGTGGTGCGCACGCCCACTTCCGCGAGCAGTGCCTTAGCCTCGTCGGCGAGGGCTTCTACATTTTCACATTTTGAATATGGGTGATTGGCATCTAATTTGGCGATGGCTTCGAGTGGGCTGTTCACTGCTGCGCCCTGTGCATCGTAACCGAGCAGGTCGAATGTGCCAGAGTTGAAGTGCAGGGTGCTTTGACCCATGCTCACGATAGCCACACGCTTGCCGGCTTTTTGAAGTGCCAATCCGGCTGTCAGACCGCTAAGGCCTCCACCTATAATTATAGTATCGAATTTCATTTCATACCTCCTTCCTTTACAAACTGATTCACACCACAGAGGTCTTCATACACCATGGTGATGAGTTGAGCTTCGTTGAGGGTTGCGCCCCAAGCCACTGGTTTCATACCTTTCCAGCGTTCGTCGATAAAGTCAGCCAAGTCGGCAGCAGCCTTATCGGCGTGATTGCCTTGGCAGAGCAGACCGGCAGCACGGCAAGAGCAGAGCTGACCTTGGCAAGTGCCCATACCCATACGGGTGCGGCGGCGAAGGTCGATCATGTTGTTCACGTGCTGTGAATTAACTGCATAGTTAACTTCAGCTACCGAAACGCCCTCACATTCGCACACGAGTGCCTCGTCGAGTTCATCAGCGGGCTTCACGATTTCCTTGGTGTAGGTGCCGTGGCGGCCTTCGGCTGCCTTGTCGGCAAAGCTGAATGTGCGGAGTTCTTCTTCCGACTGCTTCGACTCAGAGCCAGGGAGTGGAGTGGTGGCTGTTTCGCAAGCCTTGTTCACACCAAGCTTCTTGCACACGAGGTCGGTCACCATTTCTGCCATCAGGCGATAGGTCATCATCTTACCACCGGTGATGGTCACGAAGCCTTCCAAACCGTCGCGTGTGGCGTGGTCGAGTGTCACGATACCGCGGCTGATGCTTCGGCCGCTTGGGTCGTGGTCGCTTGCCACCAGTGGGCGAACACCTGCATAGGCACGCAAGATGCGTGTGGTGGCAAGTGCTGGAGCGAGTTGCGCACCTTCGGTGAGAAGCACTTCCACTTCCTCATCTGTCACTCGCATATCGTCGCAAGTTTCAATAGGCACACGGTCGCTGGTGGTACCGATCACACACACGTTGTCGTCAGGAACAAGGATGTCGGCGTTGGCTGGTTTGCGGCAGCGGTTAATCACCATGTTGTTGACACGGTGTCCGAAAATGAGCAAAGCACCCTTAGCCGGGAACATATTAACAGTGATGCCTGCCATCTTGGCTACGAGCATACCCCAAATGCCGGCGGCATTGATGGTGAGGTCGGCATACACTTCGCGGATTTCGCCAGTGTACTGGTCGCGCATCTTCACGCCCACCACACGAGTTTGGTCGATAATCAGCTCGGTCACCTCGTGGTAAGTAATCACGTCGGCACCATGTATGCGAGCGTCAACCACATTCGCCACGGTCAGGCGGAATGGATCGATTGAGGCATCGGGAATTCTCACAGCACCGATAAGTGATGGATTCACCGCTGGCTCAAGAATCTTAGCCTCTTGGGGGTCGATAATATCTGCTCTGATACCTGCGCGCTGGCACGATTCCACGAAAGTGGCTTGATACGCCAAATCGTCTTCTGGAAGTGTGATGAACAAACCGTCGGTTTCGTCCACACAATGACTTGCGATTTTACGCAAAATCATGTTTTCTTGAATACACTCTGTAGCAGATTCTTGGTCTGTCACAGCATAGCGTGCTCCACTGTGCAGCAAACCGTGGTTACGGCCCGTGGCACCTTGAGCAAAGTCAAAACGCTCGATAAGCAGCACACTCAACCCACGCATAGCGCAGTCGCGAGCAGTACCCGCGCCAGTGATGCCGCCACCGATTACGATGACATCATACTTGTTTTTCAGTTTCACATCCATTGCCCTAAAAACGTTTTTATTGTTAGGTTGAAAGTTAGTTTAAAAAAATCTATAGTTGTTCATAGAAAAAGTGTAACCGAAAGAAAAATAGTTGTCGCCATTTTTGTTTCGCAACCTTTTTGGTTTTTTTTCGCAACAAATTTAGCACCTTTTTTGATAAACGACAAATTTTTAGATATATTTCTCATTTATAATTTCATAATCAGCGAGATTCTTTGTATTTTTGTAGGGAAAAAGAGCGGATTTCAGTTGCGAAACAAAACTAAAATCCAAAAATCACGCAATACCGACATGACTAAAGAGCAACGACATCAAATCATCATGAACGCCCTGCTGAAAAAAGGGGCTGCACAAGTTACCGAACTTGCCGACATCCTTCAGGTGTCGTCGGTCACTATACGAAAAGATTTAACGGAACTGGAGAAAGAAAACAAGCTTTACCGTAGCCACGGCAAAGCCATCATGCTCAATCCGTTTACCAATAATCGATCCGTGAACGAGAAGGAAAAACTCTTCACCGAGCAGAAAACGCTTATCGGCCGTGAAGCCGCAAAGCTCATCACCAACAACGACTCCATCATCTTGGCATCGGGCACCACCGTTCACGCCTTGGCACGCAACATCGTGCCTAACGGCAGAATCACCGTGGTATCGGCTTCGCTGCAAGTGAGCGAAACACTCTCGGAGCACGAGAACATCGACATCTTGCAGCTCGGCGGTATGCTTCGCCACAGCTCGCTTTCTGTGGTGGGCGAATACAGCGAGATGATTTTGAAGAACTGCGCTTTCAGCAAGTTGTATTTAGGCGTTGACGGCATCGACTTCGATTTCGGATTCTCAACCACCGATATGCGTGAGGCAAACCTCAACCGCAAGATGATGCACACCGCACAAAAAACCATCGTGCTTGCCGACTCCAGCAAGTTTGGCAAACGCGGCTTCGCAAAAATCGGCGACACTGAGGAAATCGACATCATCATCACCGATGCTGGCATCTCGCCAAAAGACCGCGCCACCATCGAAGACCTCGGCATCGACCTCATCATCGCCAAATAACGCACCCATCACACACTATATAATAAAGCCACAAATTCGTCCCCCGAATTTGTGGCTCTTTTTCCACCACCAGTACAATGCATCGAAACATGCCGAAGGCTCTGGCATAACGCTATAGCGTTTTGCCAGAACCTCCTACCAATAAGGGGGCGTGAAACGGCGAGCGAAATCACGCCATCTCCGATGGCTGTGGCTCAATGGAGCTACTGAGCCACAATCACTTTCTTCGCCACAGACCCTGCCTTTAGGATATACAGCCCACTCAATGAGCCATTCTGCGAGGTGACGTCGCGGCCAGAAATATCATAAATGGCAAAATCGCTGTCACAAACTATGCCACCACGCACCACTTTATAAGTGAAATCGCTGGCAATCGCTGTTTGGTCTACGCCTGTTGACACCTGTGGAAGGAACATTGGACGAACAGGGTTTCCCATATATCTACTGGTCTTACCCACCCATTTGCGCCCATCGTTATAGAGGCAAAATTCGATTGCTCTTTCATTAGGAATAAAGCCAATAACCGATTTCACCTGGTTGAGATCCGACGACCAAAAATAGGCGCGTTGATTGTAGTCGCGAACTTTATCCATCGTCATATAGCCACAAAGATGAAAATAAATGGCATTCCCATTCGGTCCTTTCACTTCATACACTTTATAGGATGAGTCGTCAGGATAAGCGACGAAATTCACTTCACAGGTATTCAATAGTTCCTCAAATTCCTCCTTAGTGGGCATACGCCAGCGTCCACCCCACTTCACCCTTGCCACATCGTCCTCTGGGTCGAGGCGCGTTTTCTTATCGGCGTCGTTGTATTTCAGCACATGCTCCTCAGTGTCACAGACACCCCATTTGTATGTGTTTTTGGTGTAGCTATCCTTAGTTTCCACCTCGCCCCACGAGTAGTAGTCGCCTATATCCACAGGGGAATGCGAACCAATATTCTTGGTTGCCCACATGGCGCCACTGGGCAGCCCCAAATCCACATATTCATAGCCATTTTCCAAGTTATTCTGCGCCGAACTGGCTACCGACGACAGCAGCAGTGTAATCAACAATGTGATAACAGATTTCATAAGTTATAAATCGTTTAAATGATGAAATTATAAATATATTTTTTCCTATACGCAAAGATAAAAAAAAATTCCGTAACGCACCTTATATTTTAATAAAAAAAGGAAATGATATGCATATTGTTCCGAAGAAGATGCAATGAAATTCCGTTAGGTTTTTTTTCGGTTCAGTGGAAAATTCCTGGGGATAGATTATGCAATGTTGCCGAATTGTGAATGGAATCAAA
>ENA-OUQN01000077-OUQN01000077.1-human-gut-metagenome-genome-assembly--contig:-NODE-77-length-79447-cov-11.129812_pt1 | contig 79447 bp, 72 predicted proteins | sample MGYA00237950_ERZ548832 | MGnify/ENA primary metagenome ERZ548832 (study PRJEB26490, sample SAMN05194703) | human gut metagenome | biome: terrestrial biome; feature: human-associated habitat; material... | reverse complement strand
GTTTTTTGTGATTTCGCAGTGAAGTTTTTTCTCGATTCTATACTATTTGACTTTTCTGATAATGTTTGGACTTTCTGCTTGTGCATATCTTAACACAGCTTAATGGGGATTGCAAGAGGTAATGAATTTAAAAATCAGTTGAATTTTCTGTTTACAGGGGATATTCTACATGGTTGTTTTTGAGGTTCCCGTAATTCACCTAAAAAAATTGTTTCTCTTGCGCCGCTCCCGCTTAGCAAACACGCAGGGGTATCTGGCATGCCAACCACGCATGCCAGATACCCGCGCATTTGCAGCGCAATCGTCACAATTTTTTTAGGTGAATTACCGGAAGTCTCAAAGGCCAACATGGAATATTTCCTGCAAAATTTCAATATTTCCCATTCGAGTGCTATACTATTATCTTGGTCACTGACTTGGTCACTATCTTGGTCACTAACCTTTGGCCCCGATTTTAATGTTGCCACATCATTTAATGGTATAACTGTTCGAAATATGTCACCCTCCACAAATTGCGGAACTCCTCCTGAATACATTTTCGTATATTTGTAAGTGTTTCGCATTCCTGAGCCAAGTTCATCTGCAAGCCCGATTTCTCTAAACACCTTTGAAATAGCTGGATTTTTCGGAAATGGTTGAAACGTATTCAGATCCAAATTTCCATAACCATGTGTCCTATTACTGTTCTCGGCTAATATGCAATCCTTTTCAATAATCATTTTGGCTACATAACCGCTTGAATAATCTCGGTGTGCTAAACTGTTAGAAATTATCTCCCTCAATATTGCATCTCTTGCACTCACCGATTGCATTCCATCAAAATCAATCCGGCACTTCTCAACCATTCCTCATCATCCATAGACTGCCATGGATGATTATCACTTCTGACACGGGTCATCTTACGTGCTTTGTCAATCAAATCAGTCCGAAGGACATCTAACCCCCACTCTGGAAACACTCTGTTGACAAAATATGTGTCCTGTTTTCGTGCATATACTTTATATACAAGTTCTTCATTATTTGTAATATCTATATCCGATTCATTATTTCTATCATATATCCTTCCAGAGCACCTACTTACCTGCGTTCCAACCGGAACATATATATGCAGAATTATTTTCTCAAACAGAATGAAAGGTACTGATTTGATTAGCTGAGCAGTTTATTATAAAATTCTCAGTTTTTTATCTTGGCAACTGAGCCATTATAATCCCTTTTATAAAATTCTGCCTGTCTATTATACATTTCTGCATATAAGCCTTGCAAATTCATTAAATAATCATGGCAACCATCTTCTTGAATCGTGTGCTTTGAAAATACAAGTATTCGATCGCAAAACTTTCCACTAGCTAACCTATGTGAAATAAAAAAGGATAATCTTCCCTGCATAAGCAGAAGCATTTTTTTGTACAAATCATACTCAGCCAATGGATCCAATGCTGCCGTTGGCTCATCCATAATTACTATTTTAGAATCTTTATAAAGAGCCCTTGCAATAGCCATTTTTTGCTTTTCTCCGCCTGAAAATTCTGTGCCATTTTCATCATACAATCTAGACACAATTGTCCCCATTTTCTCTGGAAGTGACTCAATTTTCTCATCTAAACCAGCTAATTTCACCACCTCTTTTACATGATCAGTATTCACTTTTTTCCCTAATGTTATATTTTCAAGACATGAAAAAGCAAATGTTTTATAATCTTGAAACACACTAGAAAACATGGTGAGATAGTCATTATACTCATATTCATTGATATTCACACCATTTAGTAAAATTTCCCCTTTTGTTGGTCTATAAAGTCGAAGAAGCAAATGGATAAATGTTGTTTTTCCCGCACCATTTTCCCCGACAATCATAATTTTTTCATCGTTTTTGAACTCACAACATATATCTTCTAATATGTAATTTTCTGTTCCAGGATATTGAAAATAAACATGTGAAAACTCTATTACAAATTCACGCTTATTGACAATCTTCTGTTTTCCCGTATTTTTATCTTCTATATTCATATAATCAATTAAATGACCAACATTAAGACCATTCATACGCAAATCAACAAAATCCGACATAATCTGCAATATAGAATTTTTAAAACTAGAAACTGCATTAAAATACATAGAAAAATCACCAATACTGATTGATTTTTGTATTAAAATTTTAATTCCCAGCACACCATAAATAAAAATATCCTGCAAACCATTTGTAATACCACCGATTCGAAGAACTCTTTGTTGTCTGGTTATAATTTTTTTCATAAAAGAATAACACGTTTTTGACAATCCAGAATATTTTTCATCAATGAGCTCAACACAATCATTGATACGCGTCTCTTTAACAAAACTAAAGTCACTACATATTGATTGAAGATACCCGATACGTCTTTGATGAGGAACCACTTCAACACTACATTGATACTGCACTTTCTTTGCCTTGGAATTGATCCACGAATTAAATGCTACAACCAAAACAACCGGAATTAATACATAAAAGCCTATTTGCATAACAATCACTGTTACACCTATTAACACAACCACATTTGAAATAATGCTCCGAATGCTTCGAATCATATCAATAAAATTAGATCCACTAACCACTTTTAAACCAAGTTCCCGCTTTTCTAATAGTTCAGGCTGCAAAAGCATTTCATATTCAAGATCCATGGTTTTTCTATTAAGTTTATAACTTAATTCAAACATTAACCACTGACCTTTTAACTCTACCTGTTGCTCAAAAATATGAAAAATATATTGTATTATAACGTCAGAAACCACCAGAACAGATATGATATACAAAAATTGCTGAAGCGAACCCCCTTTTACTAAATAATCAAATATGATTTTTGATAAAACAATTTTAGGAAAAGGTTGTAATGCTCCAAATAAAATATCTCCAAATAAAATTGTTACTAACATTTTATCATATTTGATTATAACTTTAAAAAAATCAATAATGCTCTTCACCTTCCCTCTCCTTCCTATAGCGGTCTTTTATTGGTCCCTCATGCGAAACTACGGTCTTTTACTTACACATAATAAATCGTAATTCCACCAAAGTTATTGCTTCCCTCTAATGTAAGTGTTGCCGTAACTTCGCCGTTTCTGTTATTTTTTTCATCAATTCCACCAAAACTGCTCTCTACATGGTTCACGATCTGCCATTCCTTTGGCACGAAAAGTTCGACACCGGCAAACGATGAATCAATGTTTATTGTTGCATTTCCCGATGGGATTCTTGCCTGGTCAAGATACACCTTAACCCCCGCAAAACTGGCATCAATTTCCGCATAACGAAAATCTTCCGATGTGATGTAACGGATGACGCTGCCAAAGGTTGACGAAATATCCAGTTCGTCATCATTGAGTTTTTCGCCCTTCACTTCGTCCCATTCATCTCTTTTTTTAGAGTGCCCGCGATGGACTATTTTTTTCCGAAAACGCCCAAAGATCAGGTGCAGGCCAATCGTCAAAAGAAGGGCTGCCAGTAAAACCGTCCATGGCGTGATTGCCGTGATTCCAAGCGGTTTATCGTAGATAATTGCGATAAAAGCAAGTGGAAATAAAATTCCGCCAAAGTGAACATGTGGGATACTCGCCACAATCACGGCGATGCATACAACGGTAAACAACAGTGAAAATACGCTTACTGCCGGAAGGTATCCAAGCTGGCTCACAACCAGATAGGCACCCGCCAAGATTAAAAATACGCCCCAAAAATAATTTTTTTTCATCATCTCATCCTCATTTCTACTAATTTTTCTTTTAATACTCTGCTGTAATGTCTGGATACAAAAATCTGCTTATGGGAATTTCGAAATGCCGCACAGCTCGTTGTCGACAGGTTACTCTTTTGCAGCGAATAAATTTCCGCCACATTTGCAATTGTCGATTTGGAAACACGCAGAAATTGATTTGGAAGAATCTCCTCCAATTCGTAGAGCCGCTGTTTCGTCTCATATATTTCATCTCTTGTGTGAACCTGAACTATTGTTCCTTCGGTTTCAAAAAACAAAATATCCAAAACATCCACATAACACTCCAAATCTCCCTGATAAAGAACCAGCCGTTTTGTCTCCGTATGACCGGATGCAAATGCCCCTTGAATTTTTTTCAGTTCCTCAGTCATCCGGCGGCAGTGAATCCGAATTTCATCATCCGGCAGATTCTCATCCAACTCAATGGTAATCTTCATAATCGCCTCCCTCTTCGTGTGTAATGCCATTATAGCAAAAGAAAATGGATTGTAAACCCATTTTCCGTAAGTGGTTCTATTTCGTTTGTAAGTGGTAAAAATAAAGACTTAAAATCCTATATCTAGCATATCCAGCGAGTGAAATGTACGATCGGTATGTGCCTTAAAATATCGTGAGACAACTTCTTTTAACTGGGCAAGCACTGCCTCGCTGACAGAAAAAGTATACAGTTTTTGAAGCGGCGAAGAGAGAATCCGCTGTAAAGTGTAAATAGCAGTTTCCGACAACAAAATACCGGTCTTTCCGTCGTGACAGTCATCGCATACAATGCCCGCATCCCCCACATAAAAATGGTGCAGATTTTCTGTTTTCCCACACCGGATGCACTCAAAAATACGCGGTGCCTCTCCGGCAATCGCTAACATTCGGAATTCATATATGTAACGCACCAGTTCTTCCGGCAGAGAAGGCACCGATAGCGCCCGCAGCGACAAATACAAAAGATTCAATTCATGCTTCGCTGTCATTCCTTCTCTCGTAAAATAATCTGCCACCTCGCAAAAATAAAGTGCCAGATATAAATGCTCCAGATTCTGCCTTAATTCCGGGAAATAATTTTCCACCTCAACCTGCTCTATGCTATAAGAATCTCGTCCTCTATAAATAAAAAACTCCCCAAAGGTAAACGGTTCCGTTGCAGCAGACAGCGGACTTCTGGGGCGTCTTGCCCCTCTGGCGAAGGCGGAGATGCGCCCCCGCTCTTTCGTCAAAAGGACAACACGTTTATCGTATTCACCAATGGTAGCTGCCGAAAGCACCATTCCTGTCACTCTCTCTTTCACGTGTTCCCCTCTCTTCCTTTGCTGCATTTTCCCATCCGTTTCTTCCTTTTTCTTCCCTCACATACGCCAGATAATCAGACACTTTCCCCGTCTGTGTAAATGTATTCCAGTTTGCTTCATTTCCCATTGCGTTCCTCCTCGCCGCAGTCCCTTTGCGGCTTTTATACTTTTGTCCGGATGTAAATTACTTTACACCCTAGCAATAGGATATCCCGATTCCAAACCGGCTATGCTAACACATATTGGTAATCAGTCTTTTTCTTTATAGCCAAAATTCTTAAGAAGAAAATCACTGTCACGCCAGTCTTTTTTCACCTTAACCCAAAGTTTCAGATTTACCTTTGCCTGCAAAAATTCTTCAATTTCCCTTCTGGCATCGGTTCCAATTCGTTTGAGCATACTGCCCTGTTTTCCAATGATAATTCCCTTATGGGAACTTCTCTCGCAGATAATAGTAGCATCAATGTCAATCAAATTTCTTTTTCCCGGCCTGTTTTTCATCTGGTCAATGGCAACAGCAATTCCGTGTGGAATTTCATCCGAAAGCAGACGAAGTGCTTTTTCGCGAATCAATTCCGCCACAATCTGGCGCACCGGCTGGTCCGTAATCGTATCCTCATCGTAAAATGCCGGTCCCTCTTCCAAATAAGAAAACATGGTCGTAATAAGTTCATCGACATTTTCGCCCGTCCACGCAGAAACCGGTATAATTTCTGCAAATTCCATCATATCTTTATAGGCAGCAATACATTCTAACAGTTCGTCTTTCTTAATCGTATCAATTTTATTCATGACAAGAATAACCGGCGCTTTGGACTGTTTTAACTCCTCTGCAATATAGCGCTCGCCTCTGCCGATAAATGTTGTTGCCTCGACAAGCCAGAGAACAAGGTCAACTTCTGAAAATGTTTTTTCCGCCACACCTACCATATATTCACCAAGCTTATTTTTTGCCTTGTGGATACCCGGCGTGTCCAAAAAAACGATCTGTCCGCGCTCATCATGATACACCGTCTGAATCCGGTTTCTCGTAGTCTGCGGTTTATTCGAAGTAATCGCTATTTTCTGACCAATCATTTGATTCATCAACGTAGATTTTCCCACATTTGGTCTGCCCACTAACGTAACAAAACCTGATTTAAATTCCTGTCCCATCTTATCCTCCATTTTCTTTCTAATTCAAAACACGTATTTCATTAAATAAATCTTTTGCATCTTCCACTTTTCCTTCGCTTCCGATTGCACAAATATATCCGTCACTAAGTACCGTGGAAACCATTTTTGCAGCCTCGCGAACCTGTTCACAGTCTGCCGAAAGCACCTCATCTCTCTCTTTTTGAATCTGCTCAAAGGTAATGTCGGTAAGCCATGCCTGACTCGAACGCCGTCCCTCGGCTCTCGGTGTTAATGGCGTATCTAATTCACTAACCGTGCCAATAATATATTTCATCATATCGCGCTCATCAGCATCGAAAGATTCCAAGTAATCCGGTACTTTTTCAAATACTTCATTCGTTTCTGCAAGGTTCGGATCGCGGTACGATACCATATAACCATTTCCCATGTCCGTAAAAGCACACATAACACCATAGGCGCCGCCTTTGACACGGACTTCATTCCACAAGTAATCATATCCAAGAATTGTTTTTAATACCTTATTGACACCGTTGTAAGCAATTCCTTTTTCCGAAGAATTTCCGACCCGTGCCACATACTGCACTTTTCCAGCCGTCTTAAATCCCTCATTTCCTACAATCGGTTTCATCGAATATTCCGGTTTTAAAAGTTTTTCCTCCGCAGAATCCGGCAACCGGTCAATCAACCGTGAAATTCCATTTTCAAGCGGTTTTAAGCCTTCTTTGCCAGAAGTTAAATCAACAGACAGACGCTCCTTTGCAAAAACCTTCTTTGCCAATGCCTGTAAAACAGAAATCAAATTCTCCTTTCTCTCATCAAAATGCTCTTCCAAATCGCACAAAAAGTCATAGTAGGCAATTCCTCGGATATATTCCGTAAGATATGCGTTCTTTTTCATATATGCCATCGCACGGCCAACCGCTGTTGTGTGTCCTGCCGACAAAAGCGATGACTGCTTAATCGAGCGGCTCTCCGCAATAATCTCATACAATCGTTTTTCATCGAAAAGCTTTGTATTGGTAAGCATTTCCGCCAAAAGGTCAAACACCTTTTCCGTCTCTCCGGTTAATGCTTTTCCACTAATCTCCCATAAATACCGATAATCGTCATTACGACGGTTTGTGTACACAACCAAATCTGTCGAAATACCGCCGGCATGCAAAAGAATCTCATTACTAAGTTCCAGTTTCGTATACTTTTCCGTATCCATAGCCGAAATTAATTCGCTCAAAAGTGACAAATACGGTGTATACTCTTCCAAATCTTTGACATCGAAAAAGCAGCGAAAATACTCAATGCCATTCGTAAAAATATCATGATGCAAAACCGGAACTCCCACCATTTCTTTCATTTCATTTTTAAATGGCTGCGCTTCTTTCTTCATATCCTCTCTCGTGAGAAGCGGAATGCATTTTAAATCCTCCGAAGGAGTCGGCTCCTCCTGATACTTTTTGAGTTCCTCTGTTTCTTTCACAAGTGCCGCTTTCTGTTCATCGCTCAAAGTTTCCATATAGTCTTCCAGCTTTTTCTTTTCTTCCTCTTCCATAAGCGTAGTCAAGCCCACTTTTGGCTGCACACTGACAAATGTCGCATGCGGATTTTTAAGCAGATATTTTTCAATGATTTTTTCAAAATAATCTGTGCCAACCTGCTTTTTCAAAAATGCAAATGTATCGTTTGCCTGAATATGAATAAACGGTTTATTTTCATCATACAGCCAGCTGTCAAAAATCTGAAGTCCATACATAAGCCCTTTCGGGAAGTTTCCAAAATCCGCCTCCCGGTACTGAAATTCATATCCGTTGATTGCCGCAAGCAGTGACTGCTGATTCAATCCCTCTTTGACGATTTTTTTCAACTCAGTCTCAATCACAGTAATAAACTGCTGTTTCTGCTCCATTTTTACATTTTTCGCAATAATCGAGAAAAACGGCTGTCTGACACTCTCTTCATAATAACAACTGATGTCATTTCCAATGCCGGCGTCCAATAAAGCCTGTTTTAACGGTGCTCCAATCGACTGCACTAATACATAGGAAAGAACCGGAAATGCCCGGTACAAATTTCTGTCAAGTCCGTCGCCACACACGGTATTATAACTGAAATATGCCTTTCCTTCGGTATCCTCCCCTTCCGTCACCGAATAAAAACCATACTCCTCTTTTCTTTCGGCAAATGGCTTTTGCAGCCGCACCTCGGAATCCACTTCAATTTTCTCAAAATGGCTCAGATAATTTTCATCAATCCAGTTTAACTTTTCTTCCATATTCATATTTCCATACAAATACAGATAACTATTCGATGGATGATAATATTTTTTATGAAATGCCAGATAATCCTCATAGGTCAAATCCGGTATTGATGCCGGGTCTCCGCCGGACTCCACGCCATATGCCGTATCCGGGAACAACGACTGCTGGATGTTACGGTCTAACAACTGCTTCGCCGATGAAAATACGCCCTTCATCTCATTAAATACAACACCATTGTAAATCAGTTCTCCATCCACACTCTCTAATTCATAGTGCCATCCTTCCTGACGAAAGATTTTTTCTTCTTTATAAATATTCGGATAAAAAACCGCATCCAGATACACATGCATGAGGTTTTGAAAATCCTTGTCATTACAGCTTGCCACCGGGTAAACTGTCTTATCCGGGTAGGTCATCGCATTTAAGAATGTGTTTAAGGATCCCTTTGCTAGTTCAATAAACGGGTCTTTGACCGGAAACTTATCTGAACCACACAACACCGTATGCTCCACAATATGAGCAACTCCGGTCGAATCCTTTGGCGGTGTCCGAAAACCTATGTTAAACACTTTATTCTCATCATCATTTTCCAAAACTGCCACTCTGGCACCGCTCTTTTTATGGCGGAGTAAATATCCTGTACTGTTTAAATCCGATATTTTGCTTTCTTCAATTAACTCGTATGCGCTGCAATTTGAAACATTCATCGCGACTCTCCAATCTATTCTTTTCTTCTTATTTTCTATCTTTTTTCAGATATTTATACAGTATCACATTTGGCGGGGGAATGTCAAAAATTTGAGTGGTTTTTTCACTTTCCAAATTCCCCTAAAATAAATCTGCATCTCTTGCGCCGCTCCCGCTTATCAAATGCGTAAGGGTATCGGCATGTAAACTACACATGCCAGATACCTACGTATTTGAAGCGCAATCGTTGCAGATTTATTTTGGGGGAATCACCGAAAGTTGAAAAACACTAGCAAATTCTCATCAAAGCTGATTCTACTCGTTTGAAGCAGAAGTGGCAGAGGTTCACTCTCCGGTCTACCGGTTCTACGACAACTCTTTTTGCCTTTTTTGACACTTTCGGTTGCCTAAGCTTCTTGCTGGTACTTGCAAACCAACGAAACTTACTACAAAATTACTCTTTGACTTTTGTTTCCTAATGTGCTATTGTTAAAGGGTGTTAAATTATATTTTTAGGAGGCAAAACACATGAAAGGTACAGTTAAATGGTTTAATGCCAAAAAAGGTTTCGGATTTATCTCCGATGAAGAAGGAAATGACGTATTCGTACACTTTTCTGCTCTGCAGATGGACGGATTCAAAGTTCTCGATGAAGGCGACGAAGTAGAATTCGAAGTTATCGATGGCGAGAAAGGTCCTCAGGCAGCAAACGTAACAAAGTTATAATCGATTGTTAATGAAATAATTTTTGAATAAAAGTTATATAAGTTAAAAGGGTTGTAACAAAAGGTGCTTCATTCGTGGAGCACCTTGCTTTTTTATATAGATTCATGTAAAATGAATCTTAGGTCAAAATGACAAAACGACATTCGTACTTACATGAAAAAGATATTTACAAAATGGAGGATTAATGTAATGGGAAACTATTTTCAAAAAGAAATTGAATGTGCATCCGCAGACCAGATTCGCGCATGGCAAAATGAGCGTTTGGTAAAGCAGGTAAAAAACATCTATGACAACGTTCCTTACTACCGCACACGCATGCAGAACAAAGGTCTTGAACCAGGCGATATTAAATCGATTGATGATTTACATAAACTTCCTTTTATTACAAAGGATGACTTAAGAGATGCTTATCCATATGGACTTTTGGCACGTCCTTTAAAAGATTGTGTCCGCATGCAGTCAACAAGTGGAACGACCGGACGCCGTGTTGTAGCTTTCTATACCCAGCACGACCTTGATTTATGGGAAGACTGCTGTGCCCGCGCGATTGTTGCTGCCGGCGGTACAAAAGAAGATGTAGTTCATGTCAGTTATGGCTATGGCTTATTTACCGGCGGGTTTGGATTAAATGGCGGTTCTCATAAATTAGGAAGTTTGACACTTCCGATGTCCTCCGGTAATACAGACCGTCAGATTCAGTTTATGACAGACTTAGGTTCGACTATTTTATGCTGTACACCATCCTATGCTGCCTATTTGGCAGAGACCATCGAAGAACGTGGTGTAAAAGATCAGATTAAACTGAAAGCCGGCATCTTTGGTGCAGAGGCATGGACAGAAGAAATGCGCCACGATATCGAGCAGTCACTTGGCATCAAAGCTTATGACATTTATGGTCTGACCGAAATTTCCGGACCGGGTGTTGCTTTTGAGTGTGAAGCACAGAGCGGCATGCATATTAATGAGGACCACTTTATTGCCGAAATTATCAATCCGGAGACCGGTGAAGTTCTTCCGGACGGCGAAAAAGGTGAATTAGTATTTTCCAGTATTACAAAAGAAGCATTTCCGCTTCTCCGCTACCGTACACGTGATATCTGTATATTAAGCCGCGAGAAATGTTCCTGCGGACGTACTCATGTAAAAATGACAAAACCAATGGGACGAAGTGATGATATGCTGATTGTAAAAGGTGTCAATGTATTCCCTTCACAGATTGAAACGGTATTAATCAATCAGGGATTCCCGGCAAATTATCAGATTATCGTTACCCGTGCTAAAAACAGTGATAATATTGAAGTTCAGGTAGAAATGACTCCGGTCATGGCAGCTGACGCTTCCTTCAACCGCGATCTGGCTCGCAAAAAATTAGTATCCGGTCTGAAAGCCATGCTTGGTATTTTAGCTGAAGTTACTTTAGTAGAGCCGAAAACCATCGCACGCAGCGAAGGAAAAGCAGTCCGCGTCATTGATAAGAGAAACTTATATCAGGGCTAATTTATTTTTCCAATCATTTGTTCATAAAGTGTCAGGCCATAACTTGTGTCGCCTGGCACTTTTTCATACATTTGAAAACGAATTTCATTTTCTTCCGTTCTGCCCGCCGACAAAAACAATACATTCTCAGGGTGTTCCCCATGCAATTCTTTTGCAAATTTCGTAATATGAGTCACCATCCATACCGTTACCGCCTCCGAAAGACAAGTATGCATTAAATCCATTGCAATCTGGTAAGCCGTCACTTCTGTTGTAGTCGCAAACGATTCATTCAAAAGAATCAGCGTATTTTTCTTTGCCCCACGTAAAATCTGCTCCATACGCTTTAATTCTTCTTCAAATTTACCCATGTTCATCGTTGCATCTTCGCGTCTGGTAAAATGCGTAAAAATATCTTCATACGCATGAAGCGGATATTTCTTTGCCGGCACGTACATCCCCGCCTGACAAAGCACCTGCGCAATACCAAGACTGCGCAAAAAGGTTGATTTTCCGCCTTGGTTAGCTCCCGTCACGATAAGGGCCCGTTGTTCTTTCAGACTCACAGTATTTGGAATTGGCTGCTCCATACTCTGCAAAGCAAGTGCCAATTCATATAATTTTTCTGCCTCTTCTTCACAAGCTTTTGGCATACAAAAATAAAAACCAGCCGACAAACCACGCTCATACATTCTCGCACAGCCCGCCAAAAAGATAATCTGCCTTGACAGCGTCTGTAAAATCTCCTCCCACTGCTGCAGAAACGGCGAACACTGCTCTAATAATTCAAGGACAACCCGGTTGGCAAACTGAACACCGCTCTGGTAAACTTCCTCACTGGCAATTACGCGCCCCTTCTTTCCTGAGAAAATACCGCTTCCTGCCCGCTTTGCCTTGTCACATACGGAAACAACTTCCACATTTTCCAGGGAAAATCCTTCCCCAATTGCTCCCTCCAACACAATTTCTCCGTTTCCTTTAAAAGCATCCAGATTCTGCACCAGTGCAAGCTGCTCTTCTAATCTTTCGGCCGGCTCTGCCTCACAAAAACTGTCATAAAAATAGTTAAATGCAGTCTCTTTGAAAATCTCCGGATTTTTCGCTCCCATTTGCGAAATCTCAGAAAGTCCCTGCACCAATTCCCGTATCGTTTCTACATGCACACCAATCATCGTCTGTTCCATCAAATGTTTCCCGCGGCTGTCTAAAATCGCATGCAGTCCACGGGTCAGATTTTCCGAAAGCGAAACAATCCGGTCCCGCAGCTGATATGTTACCGATGCCTTTTCACAGGCAGCCATAACAACCTGCTGCCTTTTTTCAATCTCACTTTCCGTCGTAAGAGGATGCTGAAGAACTTGCAAAATAGCGGGAATGTCACCTACTTTGTCACCTGCCATATTTCTGGCAATCCAGTGCAGATTTAAGTCCTTTTCCAAGTCCTGCTTTCTCCGATACGAAAAATTTGTCTCCTCGAAAAATTCAATCTTCATGTCCTATCACCGCCTTCATCTGATTTTCGGTCATATTGTATTTGGTAATCAGTGAATCCTCATATTCTGCCTCACTCGCCGGTTTTCTTGTTATTTTGAAAGAACGCGTATGATGGTCATCTGCCAGTTCCGCAACCAGACTCACTAACCCATCCCTCTCTTTCGCAAGCGACTGGATATGTGTCACATAAATTCCATAGCAGTCATACGACATGAAATAATCAAGCACTTTCTGCCCCATAATACCGGCATCCCACGTTGCCGCTGTCGTAAATAGCTCATTCAAAATCACAAAACTTCCACTCCATTTTTCCTGCATCATCGGTTTTAAGCGGGTTAATTCCTCCACTAACTTTCCTTTTCCGGACATCTCCGATTCGTCATTTGAAAAATGCGATAAAATCGTTGTGTAATTTGGCACACCTGCCTTTTCACATGGAACTAAAAGACCCATTTTGGCAAAATACAGAATTTGTCCAATCATGCGCGCATAGGTCGTCTTGCCGCCTCCATTGGCTCCCGTAATCACAAAGAACCGCTCATCTTTTTGCAGATTACAGTCATTTGCAATCACTTCCTTTTCACTGCGAAGAGCTAAGGCAAGATCATATCCCTGCTTTACTTCCAGTTTATCCGTTTCCTCCGGCATACAAAATGAATAACCTCTTCCTTTCATGTCCCGCACAAGCAGGAAAAAACCAAGATAATACTGCACATCTTCCGCTAACTGCACGAGTTTTTCATCCATCGGAATCTGTAACAATGTTTCTAACATGCCATCCCAGTTTTGCCTCTTAATCTGCCGTTCCGCCAGATTTTTCTCAAGCAGCGTAAGCTCTGTCTCCTTGTTTACATTCACCGCCTGCCCCGGCTTTTTATTGACAGCAAAAGCCTTTGCCATTCTCTCTGCAAAAAATTCGCCCTCTGATTTATCTTCCCACACAACCTTATTTTTTTGAAGGGAAAATATCATTTTCGTTTCTTCCATCGACTGATGCAGATTTTGCGCCAATTCTTTGCCCTTTACAAATGCTTCACTTTTTGTCACCTCGCAAAGATACGAAACAAGTTCTTCCATTGCATCCGAATAAGACAACTGCCTTTTTAAGTCATCCAATAATTGTTCGACTGCCTGTATGTAAATAAGAAGGGAATCTAAATGCCATTTCTGCTTTTGATAAATCAGATTACAGTAACTGCTTTTTTTCTCATAAGAAACTGCCCTCGCCACCTGCTTTGCATACCTGTCAAACGCCTTGAAAACTGCCTCATTCTGCATATCTGAGGTGATTTTTCTCCGATACTTTGTTGTCTCAGATTCTTTTGGAATATTCTCATACAATTTTTGTAAATCGTATCCCTTAACCAAATTGTTCATGTAAGAAATGCACACATTCAAATTAAAATCCGTAAAAATACTGATTTTTTCCGAATCCTCACACTTCTCTTTACCCAATATACTATAAAACAAATGCTACCTCCTTTATTTTGACCGAAAGGCACTTAAAACCCCAAGTGCCTTTCGATTTGTTCACTAGAATCGGAAATCTCTTTTGCCTTCATGAATATTTTCAATATACTCTTTTGCCTTCTCTTTCACTACCGGATTTGTAATAATTTCCAGCTGCTCCTGAATCACTTTTTCCCCTTTTTCTTTCGTGTCCGCAGAAGCATAGTCCTCTAAATACTCCTTAAGTGTCATCAGTGCATTTGGCTGACAACAGTTTACAATCTGCCCCGATTTCAATAATTTCATAAATCGGTCACCGGTTCGACCTTCGCGGTAACAAGCCGTACAGAAACTCGGAATATATCCAAGTCCAAGCAGCCAGTTCACAACCTCATCCAGACTTCTTCTATCGGACACATCAAATTGAGCGGAATTCTCTTCTTCCGGCTCTTCCTCGACGTAACCGCCCACACTTGTGCGGGACCCGCCGCTAATCTGGCTGATTCCAAGGTCTAATACTTTTTCTCTCGTTGCCTTCGATTCACGGGTTGAAACAATCATTCCGGTATATGGCACCGCAATGCGGATAACCGATACAATCTTCTCAAAGATTTCATCCGGAATGGCATTTAATTCTTCCGGATCAATGTCATCAGCCGGGCAGACACGAGGCACACTGATGGTATGCGGTCCAACACCAAACTTAGCCTCCAAATGCTCTGCGTGCATAATAATCCCAACCAATTCATATCGGTATTTATCCAGACCGAACAAAACACCGCAGCCTACATCATCAATCCCAGCTTCCATGGCACGGTCCATCGCCTCTGTATGGTACGCATAATCACTTTTTGGCCCTGCCGGATGTAGTTCTTTGTAAGCTTCTTTATTATAAGTCTCCTGAAACAGAATATAAGTTCCAATCCCTGCATCTTTGAGTTTCTTATAATTTTCAACAGAAGTCGCTGCAATATTTACATTGACACGACGAATCGCTCCATTTTTGTGCTTAATGCTGTATATCGTACGAATACTCTCCAAAATGTACTCAAGCGGATTATTCTCCGGGTCTTCGCCCGCTTCTATCGCCAGACGCTTATGCCCCATATCCTGCAGCGCAATTACTTCCTGCTTAATTTCTTCCTGCGACAGTTTTTTTCTTGCAATATGTTTATTTTTTACATGATACGGACAGTACACACAACTGTTAATACAGTAATTGGATAAATAAAGTGGCGCAAACATTACAATCCGCTTGCCATAAAACCGCTCTTTAATCTCTTTTGCAAGTTTTTCAATTTCCTTATTTTCCTCTTCCAATTCACATTCCAAAAGAACCGCCGCCTCTTTGTGGCTGATTCCTTTCATCTCGCGTGCTTTCTGCAAAATCGCATCAATTACCTGTTTATTTGCCTTATTTTCTCTGGCATATGCCAGTGATTCTAAAATTTCTGCATCGTTAATAAATTCATCTGCGATACTCGATTTTGGATCATATTTGTACATAATAATTTCCCCCGATAGTATCAAAATTGGCTGCTTGGCAACTGTATTAAGGATAGCACAAATGAGATTTTTTTTCAATGTTTTCCGTAATTCCGTAGAAAAGCTTTGCATCTCGTGGGCGCTCCCGCTCGTTGAGTGCGTAGCGGTATGGGCACTGAAACTACCAGTGCCTCATACCAACGTACTCAAACCCACGAGTCACAAAGCTTTTCTACGGAATTACTGGAAAACATTGAAACCGGCATCGAATATTTGACACCATTCAATTCACTTAAAACTTTGTTCTAAAATAAAATGCTGACAAGTTCTGTCCATTCCCTTTTGTCACAATACCGTCTTCCAGCGTGAGTGCAATCATGCCCTCCATCATGCTCCACATAGAGACAATTGCGCCAACCTCGTTTGCTTCTGCTATTACGGCAGGTGTTTTCTTACGAAGTTCCTCTCCTGCCATATCTCTATGCCTGCCAATCAATTCTGCCAACAGATTAATCCCTTCGCCTAATTTACCTTTTACCATCTTATAATCCTCATATGAAATGACTGCAAATTCCGGTAAGAGTTTACCATCCTTCACACTGACAAAACGATTTTTTAACAGATCGGATAACGCCGCTACTTCTTCAGGCTCCTGTTTTCTTTCAACTGCTGCCTCCAGCACCTGACCAACCGCATTTTGATATTCAAAAGGATTCAGAACGTTATCCGACAATTTTACAAAGTTCATAATACGCATATAGCCTTTGCTCATATCATATTGTCCATAAATCCCCTTCGTATCTGTATGATATTCTCCTCGAATTCCCATAACATATCCATTACTGCCATTCTGTAACAAAGGGAATGTAAGCTTCGTATTCATCTTCTGTTCAGACATCATACCGGCTTCCCAAATAATCAACAGTAGTATAAACCACTTTTTTGTATTAAGGTCTGCCGCCTCATAGCAGTAATCCGTCTCTGCCAGATATTCCACTCCCTTATCAACAAGTTGCTTTACCTTCTCCAGTTTCGGATAAAGTAATTCGACTGCCTTGTCATATACTGCTTTTCTCCACTGTTCATCATACAAAACCATATTGCTCTGATAAGCTTTTCCTTTTCTTACAAGTAGTCCCATCTTTTCCAATATTGCAACTTCATCTTCAAGATAAGGAACTCCAACACCCATTTCAAGACTCAGTTCTTCTAATGTTTTCGGACTCTCGTATGCAGCAATAATCAGATTCCCAGGAAGTTTTCTTTCAAATAATTCCCAGTATCCACTCGAACTATTTCCCCAAAAATTCATAGTAAATTTTTCCGGAGCATAACTTAATTTGCCATATTCTCTAACCATATCCATTCCTTCTTTCAGCTTTTTCCTGCCCTCAAAGAGATACTGTTTCACATTCGATACAGATAGATTGTATTGATTTGCTATTTCCTTGCAAGTCCTGCCACCAATGTAATAGCTAATCATAATCCGGCGGTACCTTTCCCTAAGGAAAGATAACTCTCTTCGCAAAAGCATTATTTCCTCCGCCTTTAACATATTTTCCTCAGGAGAAATACAGCAGGCGCCTTCAAAATCATTAGGAATTTCCGTATGCCTTTCTTTTGCACTTTCCCGCCAATAATTTTTACACAGATTGTTGGCAACACGCCACATATATCCATATACTGCTTCATCACTCTGAATCCTTCGATACGAACGAAGCATCTCCAAAATGATATCGGATGCAACATCTTGTGCCGCAACAGTGTTTTCAAGTCTCTTAACACAATATAAATATATTTTCTGCATATTCTCCTGAATAATTGTTTCTATCTGTTTCTTTGTCATAGGTTCTCCTTTTCGAACTATTGTTTTGAAAGCTTTCATGTCTATAGTAGCAAATATTTCCTACCGGTTAGAAAACTTTTTTGAAAATAACTAAAAGGGGAGTAGTTAGCGTGTTACTTTATAATATCTGCCATTATAAAATACTTTTTTAGGTACTTTTCTTTTTTTTCGTTTTTTAGATACTACTTTTACCGTGCATTTTTTTCGAGACGATTGGGTAATTTTGTATACAATACCGTATCGTTTGAAACGTTTCCCCCGCTTTTCATATTGTTTTATCCAAACGGCTTTTAGGAAAATGTTCTCCTCGGTTCCGTCACTGACAGACTGACCTAATTTTGTTTTCCAGGTAATCCACTTTCCGGTGGAAACACTTTTCCATCCCACAAACTGATAATTTTTTCTTTTTGGTTTCTTCTTTGGAAGGATTCCCTGACTGCCCCATAAAACGCCGGTTGTCTGTTTTATGGCAGTTCCTTTTCCTGTCCGATAAAAAATCGTATAACGAATCGGATGAAAATGCGCATATAAAATCGGAATCTGTGCCGGGTCGTCCCCCTCAAACTGACTTTGATAAACCGTCGCGTACATGGTATCTTCGGTTACAAGGTTGCCTCCCTCTTTTGCCGTAAACCAGCCATCAAACCGGTATCCGGTCTTTGTCGGTTCATCATAAATAGGAAGTTCCTTTTCATTCCACGAAAATGTTTCCTCACTTTTTACAATCTCATCCCCGCTATCCAAATAAATCTGATATCCGGTCTTCTCCGGTTCCGGCTCTTTTTCCGGTACCACAACCGATTTTTCCCATTTTGCATACAAAATAGACGGAGCTGTCACTGCTTTTCCAAACGACCACGGCTGTCCCTGACATTTCTCATCTGAGTACCAGCCTTTAAAATCAAACCCTTCTTTTTTCGGAATTTTCGGGGCTATGTCTATTTCTCCTTTTTGATAATACTGTGCCGGCACACGTTCTCCTCCCCGGGAATCATATGCTCTGCGTATGCCAAGACTTAACTGTAATGTAACCGCAAGTTTGGCATCCTGCCAGCCGGTTTGATACTCATACGACAATTCTTTTATAAAATCTGAGCACACAGCTTCTCCTGCCGCCTCTTTATAATCCGAATTAATTCCATCACCGGCTGCCCCATCAATTTCAACCTGTGATACATTTGCAATATCAAGTGACGAATCTAAATCCGCTAATTTTACATAATACCAGCCATCTTTTTCATATTCACCCGCCAATCGCTGCTGCTTGGAAATATCTGCATATGTGAGTTTTTGATTTTTTGATAAATCCAGACTAGTAAGTCCATTTCCATGAACATCCAGATATTCTAATGCCGTACATGCCGCTACACTCAGCTCTGAAAGTTCTGTATTGTGGCAATCCAGTTTTTTCAGTTTTAGATTGTTTGACAAATTCAATTCGGTAATTTCCGTATTTCCACAGTATAGTTCCCTTAACTTAGGAAACGCCTCCAGCCCATTCAGCGAATGCAATTCCTTTACCCCATTTAACGAAATCACGCGAACCAGCTCACATTCCCTTGCCGAAAGGAATCCATCCTCATCGAAATCAAATGGAACTCCCTCATATGTTCCGCTGGTAAACTCTGCTTTCCGTAAATATTCCAAAAATACAGAATCTTCAAAAACAACCTTTCCTGCCGCATCCTTTCCGTCTGTCAACGAAATTGGATAACTAATTTTTTCCTCTTTTGCATAACTCATTTTGCTCATTGTAAATGCTGCAAAAAGCAACACAAATAAAACCAGCCCTGTCTTTTTCATAGAAACGCTTTCCCCCTATTTAATCTTTAATGTTACGTTCGTTTTTTTGCTGCCATCAGTAAACATATTGTACTGATACGTTATCTTCTTTGGACACCTTTTTCCCTTTACAAAAATTCCTTTGTTCTTCACTTTTCCTTTTGAAACTTTTGAAATAACATTTGTCTTTTTCAAGGAAGGAACCGGAATGAGATAGCCTCCCTTTTTCTTTTTGGCTTTTACCGTCTTGGTCTGCCCCTCCATTTTTACCATTTCCATTCCCGTGTACCCGGTCATCAGACAGCCGGAAATCAGGCAATTATTATTGATATACAAATACTGCAATTTCTTATTTTTTGAAAGATTCATCGTCGTAATTCGATTGTCATTGACATATAATTCTGTCAACTGACGGTTATTTTTCGTAGACAAACGCACCAGACGATTATCATCGCCATAAAACTTCTGAAGTTTTACCAACTTATGAAGATTAATTTTACTCAACTGATTATGCGAAACAGATACTTCTCGTAACTTTTTGTTATTTTTCAAATTCAGTTTCCTTAACCGGTTACTATCACAATACAAACGCACCAGTTCTTTCTGATTTGTCACATCTAATTTTTTCAATTCATTTTCCCGGCAATCAAGCTGCTGCAGTTTCTTATTTCCTGCAAGCTGCAAATTTTTTATTGCGTTTTGACTGCAAAATAATTTTTCAAGTTTTTGATTTTTTGAAACATCCAACCGGGTCAAATCACTATGAGAACAATCCAATTCTTTCAAATTAGGAAAATACTCAATTCCTTTCAAAGATGTAACCGGCAGATATTCCAGTTCCATCCGATATTCAGAGGTTTCCCCTACGTCAAGCACCTGGACGCTTTTTCGTTCAGCATCGCTTAATTTACCATCTTGGTTCTGGTCATAAGATGCCTTTACATAAAATCGGAAATAAGCATCCGGGAAATTTTTGCTGTTAATTTTTACGTTCTCTGCTGCCTGTGCTTTTGACTGTAGAAACAATATAGGTGCCATCAGTAGCAGCACTGCAAATAGAATCTTTTTCATGTCTTTTCTCCCCTTCCTCGTAATTCTAATATTTCTTTGAATATGTCACATTTTTAGTGTCCAAATATGGTCCATAATGTAAATCAGGATAACACAGATATATTTTTGCTTTTTTGACTCCGTATGCAGAAAAGCCATCCAGTTCACTGCATATTCTCATGTCAACCTTTCTCAGATTCTTATTATAATCACAATTTAGGCTAACAAGATATTTTCCACCTATGATTTCCTTATAATTGTTATGATTACAGTGGAAGTAAAAAAGTCCACCGAATTTTTTTAAGTTAATTTTTCCACTCAGTTTGTTTCTTTTTACAATAATTCTTACAAAATGCCCCTTCTTTTTCCCCCAGATAATTTTTTTCAAAGACCCATTTGTCCATTCAAAATCATACAGTTTTTGCAACTTACTAAGATTTAGTTTTTTTATTTTCTTAACTCCTGTTGCACTTATATCCTGAACTTTTGTAAGGCTTTCTATATTTATTTTCTTTAATTTCTTTGCCTCAATTATGCACAAAAGTTTTATTTTGTTTTTTTTCGCCAATTTAACGGTGATAAGATTTCCATTACCGTTCAAACGTAGTTCTTTAATATTTGTGTTTTTTGTCAAATCCAATTTCTTCAATTGATTACAATCACTAATCTGCAAATCTTCAATTTTTTTGTTTTTAGTCAAATTTATCTTTTTTAGCTTAGGCATTTGAATATCACAATGCTTCATCTTTTTATAGTTTCTTACATCTATGGATTTAACCTTTGTCCCAATCACATCCAAATTGTTAATTGGAGCATTTTTCGGCAGCTTTAATTTGGTCATTTTATTACCTTCAACCGTTATTGCTTCCAGTTTTGAAAATGGTGATAAATCTAATTTTTGCAACTTTTCGGAAGCCACAAAAATTCCACTAAGTGATGGCAAGTTATTTAATTTCAAATATACTAAGCTATCAATATAATAGATCTTAATATAAACTAACTTTGGGCAATTAGAAACCGTCATCTTTTTTAATTTGCCGTTAGCGCCACTGCTAAATTTAGGTAAATATATCTTTTCTAAATTTGTCATATTTTGAATATTCATGTTAGTAACAAATTCCTCGTCTAAAGTCAAGGTTTTAACATAATTATTACCAGACAAATTTACCCTCTCATATGCCCTATCTTGTAATTTCAAATTTTCTAAATTTGTATTGCCACTTAAATCTATTGGCTCTGTATTTTGCACATTGATAATATCAATTGTAGCCTCTTTTAAATTTGTATTATTTATAGTCAACTTTCCGATTGAGTCAAAACAAATAGTTAATTTTTTCAACAATTGCAACTGTGAAAAATCAGCACTGGCAACAGTAGTAAAATCAAGTACAATAAGTTCCTCACATTTACTTAATCGGTAAATTTCATTTAAATTTTCAACTTTTTTACCCGACACAGTAAATTTTTTCAAGTTTGAAAATACTGAAATATTTTTTATATTAACATTTTTATTATTATTTATTACCTCCAAATCAGTAACAGCGTCTATCTCCTTCTGAGACAAGATACCATTTCCATCTTTATCCGCTTTCTTCGCTACTTTTAACACTACTGCATCTGGAAAGTTTTCCGCAGTCAAAGATATTTCTGCTGCCTGTGCTTTTGACTGTAAGAGCGGCATCGGTGCCATAAAAAACAGTAGCATTACAAATATAATTTTTTTCATTTTAATCATCCTTTCTTCTTTTTCTTCTTTTTTTCTACAATCGGATACAGTTTAATTGCTGTTCCACATCCCCAAGGTAATTTCCCTTTATCCTTATATATCTTTCCTTTTTTACTTTTTCTCAAAGAAAATCCTTTTAACTGATAACCTTTTTTCAACACATACGGTGACTTAATTTTATAAGTGCTATCCTTTTTATAATATTGCGTCACCTGTTTTACTTTCTTTTTCTTCTTTATTGCGTCTATCTTTTTTGCATCCGCATATTGAATCGTCCGCTTATACTCCAATTTTGTAGTTTTAAACCGAAGCGCCTTATTCGCCACTACAATTACCTGTCTAGTATCCACTTTTGATTTTTTTTCAAAAACAACTTTTTTGCCCAAAATATTTATACCCTTGTTTTTATCTGGTTCTTCACAAAGTACCGCCTTATTTTTAACCATTTCATATGCCAGATACCCAGTATCCTTAATACGTTTAAACGAAAAACTTTGCAGCATTTTGTCTTTCATTACCATATTTTTTTTGCTTATCTTTGGCTCTGTAACTGCCTCGGTATCCATATTTACTTTAAATTTCTTATTCTCATTTGATGAAACCGCATTCCAATATTTGTTAAAATCAGCTAGTTTCACTTTTGAACTGTCCATCTTTTTAACCATTACGTTAAATGCACTTTTCGCTATAACTCGTGCGTCTCCATCCGATTTAACGCCATTCCAATACCCTAGCATACTTGATGCCAGACGTTGTGCGCCACTTCTCAATTCGCTTGGCATAATCACTGGATGTTTTTTACTCTTCTCTACAATATCGGCAATGGCTAACTCTTTCTTAAGATATGCATAATTTAGCTTTACGCCATCGATAAATGCCGTCGCTTTATTCAAGTTTCCCCACACCGTATCAACCGCTTTTGCTTTTACATTCGGATTCGTCACATCCTCTGAACTGTGAACAATTGGTCCATATCCATCATATTTTTTAGTTATCTCTTTATCATCCTTATCCTTCTTTATTTTCATATTAAAGGAAACCTTCTTATACGCCCGATGCGAAACTGCATCCGTCGCATTATGAATTGCGACACCGAGTAAAATCAGGCTTTTTTGTTTAGCTGTCAGAGCTTTCTTTTTTCTTGCTTTCTTTTTGCAATATTTAAACAACTGCTGTTTTGTTGCCTGACTCAATTCTTTTTGTACATCTTCTTTGCCCTTTTCATTTTTATACAAATCCACATTATTCGGGAAAACATCCTGATAACGAACTTTGTTATCTTTTTTCCCTAATTTGTATGCACTATAAAGAATATACTCTGTATTTGCAATATAATTCTTACCTCCATGGAAACACGGATGCAGGGAATAGGATTTCATCCGCGATATGCTATCTGGAGCGCATACTGCAATTTTTATAAGTTTAATATCATTGTCTGAAACACTTTTTTTGCTGTTATTTGCATTTATAAACTGGGAAGAATGACGTTTTCCCTTCCACTGACCGGTTACATAATGACATTTTGTTCCAGAACGTACCTCATCATTAGAACCATATATTTCTTCTGTATTCCAGTTCTTTACATCTAATTTCTCATAATTATTTTTTGCCCGCTCATAATCCAGAAGTCCTTCCCCAAAATTTTCCTTATCACCAAGCGTTTGATTTGCGCTCTGCACAAGCAGTTTCCGAATAAAATCGGCTCCTTTATCCCGGTACAGCCCCCATAATACAGAGGCGGCTCCTGTGACTTGAGCAGCTGCCAAACTCGTTCCTTCCTCCACAATGATGCCTCCAAATGCACCCGTTGACAAAATCTTTTCTCCCGGTGCCATTATATCCAAACCTTCACCGGTTGGACTAAATGCTGATTTTTCATTCATATCATCTGTTGAACCTACACTAATCACACTGTCCCACGCAGCCGGATACATAACCGAAGATTCGTCTTCATCCGCACTGCCGGCATTTCCGGCAGGTGCAATCAATAAGATTCCTGCCTGTCTCGCATCTTCCACTGCCTTTTTCAATTCCGGTGAGTATTCCGTCGTTGCAAAACTCATATGAATAATATTTACCTTTTTCTCAATTGCCCATTGAATAGCTTTTACAACGCGTTCTATCGGTGCCTCATTCTGTTCATCCAAGATTTTCGCCGAGTACAATTCTACATTGGCTGCCATACCACAAATTCGATCCTCACTTTTTCTGGCGCAAATAATTCCTGCCACCGCTGTTCCATGTCCGTTGCTGTCACCCATGAGGAAATTTGTCTCTTCCCCGGTGTTATCAATAAAATCTTCCTGCTCTTCACATTCGATGTCATCATCCAAATCGACGCCGGAATCTAATAAGGCAACTCGGATCTTTTCTGCCTTTTTACTGTCCTCATAAGACTGTTCTGCTCGAATCCTCTGAATATTCCACTCTGTCTGACTCTCCTTTGTTTCTGCCTTACTTGTCTCCACTGCCACATACGGAGCAAGCAGGGCAATCATTAGAAAAATGCTGATAATTCTTTTCATGTTTTATGTTCTCCCCTCTTACTTTTTCACACAATACGCATTGCTGTATTTACTGTACTCTTTATTCGGCTTGTAATAAGCACGAATTTTATAAGAATTTCCTTTTTCGACATTCTTAATCTGATATTTTGTTTTAGAACCGGAAACGGTTGCATACTTTTTGTATTTCTTAGCCTTTTTCTTTTTCTGGTAAATCACATAATTCGTTGCGTGCTTGACTTTCTTCCAGCTAAGTGTACAACCTTTGCCTTTCTTTTTCCCTTTTAATTCCGTTTTTTTCAAATTCGCATTAACCACAATTGTCCGGAAATCCTGTGCTCCGGTATAGCGGTCATATACACGGATTTTGGCACTTCCCGTTTGTTTTGCATGGATTATGCCACTGGAAGAAACTGAAATCACATCTGGATTCGAACTCTTCCACACAATTTTCTTTATCGTAGGTACCGCCGGTGTTAATGCCGCCTTTATCTGCTGCTTTTTACCCAGTTCCATTTTTTTCGGCACACCCTTCATAACGATATCCTGTACATAACTCTGAACGCAGACCTTACATTTTGCTGTGTATCCGCCATCCGCTGTTTTTATTTCAATTTCACATTCACCGAGCGCATTTGCTGTTACAATTCCAGTCTTTGTCACAGAAGCAATTGCTGGATTCGAACTTTTCCATGTAACTTTACGATTCGTTGCATTTTTAGGAACCATGGACCAGACTAATACTTTTTGTTCTTCTATGTCCATATTCAAAGTTTTTTGCAGATTTACGCCCGTCGCATAAACCGGGCGAACCGTAACCGGACACTCACTGGTTACTTTATCCCGAATTGCCGTTGCCGTCAGTTTTGTCTTTCCCGGATTCACCGCCTTATAGTGTCCATCCGAATAAAGCTGCATAACCGAAGAGTCATCGCTGCTTAATGTGTATGCCGGTCTGGACGCATCCTCCGGAATCACTTTTACCTGAACCTCTCCCTTTGCACCATCTTCCACATCAAGAGATGCCGGTATAAATTCATATCCCTGCACCGGTATATATGGTTTAATCGTCATCCGGCACTTTGCCTGACACTCGGGATTCTGCACACTGGTAACAGTCACAACTGCCGAGCCAATTCCTACGGCATGAAAATGTCCATCCGGCTCTACGGTGACTACTTTTGTATTTGAACTTTGATATGTGACTTTTGTATTTGTTGCATTTGTTGGTATTATTTCCGTATGAAAGTAATCGTCCTCACCCTCATAATATAATAATTCTTGATCTATTTGAACTTTCTTAACCGGTATGTAGATATCGCTTTTTTTGACATATCCCCAGAATTCATTTGACTCACCAAAGGTTTGTGCACCGGGCAGTTCAACACGGCAAAACTCTCCACATCCCGCAACAACATTTACCGCTTTATCCTCTGATAAAACTGCTTTTACCTCAGTAGATTTTGATGTGATTTCTGCCTGGTCACTACATCCATAATATACCGTTGCCCCGGAACGAACTTTTCCCTCTGACGCCTGTTCATAATAGGTCATGACAGAGATTAACAAACTTCTTTTTACTGTCTGCGTTCCCGCCTTACAAGTCATTGTAAGGACTGATGTTCCTTCTTTGAGCGCGGTCGCTTCGTAACAGTCATCATACTCTTCATCTTCCTCAACGAGGCAGACATCACTTTGGCTGCTTGTAATTATTACATCCGATATTTCAGCCTGCCCGGTCGCTTCAGCCGTTAATTTTACATGAGAACCGGGCGTCATACCAATATGAAATTTAGCCTGTCCCCATTCATCCCAGATGACAATACGCGCCCCTCGCCCCTCAGTAACCGCTCTTATTGGTTTGGAACATATCATGCTGATTACGATACAAATTACTGTCAGAATACTTACAAGACTTTTTGGATTAATTTTACTCATTTTTTTATTTCCCCCTATTTTTGGCTAATTATTCCACGTGTTATGCTACAACAAATGACAAAAACTGTCAAGTTCTAATTTGTTTCTTTTGTCAGAGAATCGTTCCAAACCAATAGATTATACCAAGCACCCAGCTGCAAAACACTCCATACAAAATAACCGGTCCGGCAATCGTGAAAATTTTACATCCAACGCCAAATACCCATCCTTCTTCCTTAAATTCAATTGCCGGTGCGGCTACTGAATTGGCAAATCCGGTAATCGGTACAATCGTTCCTGCACCTGCAAAGTTTGCAAGTTTCTGATACAAATTCAAACCGGTAAACAGCACACTGAGAAAAATCAGCGATAATGTCGTATATAATCCCGCTGTTTCTTTTTCCATCCCCAAACTCATATAAGCATTCGAAAGAGCCTGTCCTACGACACAAATAAATCCTCCAATCGCATATGCTTTCAGTAAATTGAGGCACCAGCTCTTTTTCGGCGTGTGATTTTTTACGTAAGCATTATACTTTTCATCCTTCTTTTTCTGTTCCTTTTCCTGTAAAACCTCTTGAATGTCGATATTATCTTGATTCATTTTCTGCTCCTTTAGCCTTGATAAAAATATTGAAATAAAGTTCCTGTTATTTTTCCAATTGCAATTGCAAGCGGGATAAGATAAAACGCTTCTTTAATTTGCAGACGGTTCACTAAAATCGGAATCACACGCAGCATTTCTGCCAGTGCCATTACCAGACACCCAACGTAAACACCTGAAAAAAGCCCATACACCGCCAAAAAAATCGATGTCAGCGGAATCGGAAATTCAAATACAATCCAAATATTTCCCAATGCACCGCCCGCTATAATCATCGTTTCATACCACACCACATGATTTGCTGTATTCGTCCTTGCCGCCAGTCTCGGTATAATGCCAAGCATCGTAATAAATGCAAATATTCCCGATGCGACAGCAAAACCGCTCGCCAAACCAATCAGAATGAGTACACTATACTGAATCACTGTCAATCGTTTTTCCCTCCCTTGATGCTGCCGCAATCAGTGTTTTGTTTACCTGCTCCTCATATGTGTGCATTTCAACCTGAATCGGTGTCGGGTCATCCTTAATTTTTTTCCTGCGGAAATGGTTATAAAAAACGAGGATTCCCACCGGCAGGCCAATCGCATAAAAAATCTCAATGATGGAACCGCCTTGTTTTTCCTGCCCCAGCACCAGACGGTATACTTTGTCAAAGACATCCGCAACACTGACATCCTCGTTAAATGTCATAATGGTAAAAGCTGCTCCCATAAAAACGATAAAAGAAACAAAAATAGTCCGTACATATTCCCACTTTTTCTGTTTCTCCTTTTCATCCGGCTTTTCATAATCAATAACAAAATCACGTTCGCCCAAATTTTCAATTTTTAAATTCGGATATTTCTGATGAATCACCTCATATACTTTCGCAATCGTGAACATCGTTTTTTGCGGGCCATGAGCGGGCAGCGTATAAAATACCATTTGATTTAATTCCTGTACAACTTTTTTATTCGTACAATGTAAAGTTGCCAGATCATGAAATGTAACCTGACGCTTTGCAACCGGGATATTCTGCGCGATTTTTACATATAGTATCTCTTCCATTCTTTATACTCCTTCACCAATGTTCCCTTTCCTTGTACCGGTGTTTTCTCATCGTGATTACCCGAGCGGTAAATCCAGACCGCCAATGCCGCAAATACAAGAATGACAATGGTACAAATACCTGCTTTTTTCATACAAACACTTCCTTTCGGTATTACCATTGCCATTTTCTATATTTTTATTCATGACTGCGACATACAAAATGTTTCCTCATCGAGCCAATAATTTTCTTTTCCAAACGACTGACCTGTACCTGACTCATATCCAAAAGTTTTGCGGTCTGTGTTTGTGTTTTATCTTCAAAATAACGTAGTTCAATCAATTTTCTCTCTTTCTCGCCAAGCTCACCCAAAAGCTGCTCTAACAAGATTTGATTAACAATATGCTCCGATTCATTTTTTTTCGATGGAATTTTGTCCATAAGAAGAATTTCGCTTCCTTCTTTTTGAAATACCGTTTTATGCAGAGACTCCACTTCGCTGCCGGCTTCAAGTGCCATTACGATATCTTCTCTTGCCAATTCTGTTGCTGCGCTTAGTTCCTCTAACGTCGCATCACGCCCCAGTTGAATGGCCAACATTTCAGCTGCACGCTTAATCCGTATTCCATTTTCCTTTAATGTCCGGCTGACTTTGACCATTCCATCATCGCGTAAAAATCGCTTGATTTCACCACTAATTACCGGCACTGCATAAGTAGAAAATTTCACTTCAAAATTCACATTGAAATTATCGACTGCTTTAATCAAACCAATTGCACCAATCTGGCTCAAATCTTCGGCATCATATCCTCTTCCCGCAAATCGCTTCACGATACTGTATACCAACGGCATATTCGCCTTAATCACTTGTTCTCTTGCCAATTTATCCCCTGCTCGTGAACGTTTAATCAGTTCTATGGTTTCCATTGGCAGACTCCCTTATGACAAAATAAATGAACTATAAATTTTTTTCTTCATACGAATCGTTGTTCCCTGCCCCACCTGTGACTCCACATGCAGTTCATCCATGAAAGCTTCCATGAAAGCAAAGCCCATTCCGGAACGTTCCATTTCCGGTCTGGTCGTAAACAACGGTTCCATGGCACGATTTACGTCACCGATTCCAACACCTTGGTCCGCCACTTCAATCCATATGGTATTTTCCTCAATCCAGCTATGTATCTTAACCTTCCCCGGCTTGCCATCATATCCGTGAATGATGGCATTTGTAACCGCCTCGGAAACTGCTGTCTTGACATCACCAAGTTCTTCTAAGGTCGGGTCAAGCCTTGCTAAAAATGCGGCAACAACCGTCCGCGCCAGACTTTCATTTTCCGAATTACTGTCAAATTCAAACATAATCTCCGATTTTTCCATTATAAAACTTCCGTCCTTTCCTGATATTTGGGAATAATCCGATAAAGCCCCGACATTCTGAAAATACGGTCAACGTTATCTCCAATTCCGGTCACAAAAGTTCTTCCTCCTAAAAAATTCATTTTTCGATGTCTTCCCATTACCATGCCAATTCCTGAGCTGTCCATAAATGTTATACCCGAAAAGTCAAATATTAATGTCCTGACATTTCCCTTCTCTATTTGTAAATCTACTACTTTGCTGATTTGTCCTGCTGTATGATGATCCAATTCCTCGCAAATGTGTAACACAAGCTGAGAGCCCGTTCGCTCCATTGAAAATTGCTCCATTTTTTTCTTTCCTTCCTTTTTTAGTCATTCGAAAAAGACCCATAGAAATTTTCTTCTATAGGTCTTCTCATTCGTTCTTTTATTCTTATTGTCCTTGTGTACCTTGCTGCTCAATCTGCTGCAAATAGTTATTTGCCTTATTCGCAATTGCGCTGTTTGGATCTACCTTAATTGCTTTTCGATACCACTTCTTTGCTTTTTTGTTATCCTGCTTTTTCTGATAACAATAACCAATCTGGTACATCGCATCCTGATGTTTCGGCTTCAGTTTCAACACATTGCGGTAAATTGCAATCGCTCCATCATAAGACGTATACGCCGTACGCTTTCCTTCATTTAAAAGGGCTTGAATCTGTGCATCCGTCACGGTATGAATGGTTGTGTAAATTTCTTTTGCTTCACTGCTTCCAAAATCGGATTTTTTACAGTCCGCCACGGCAATTGCTGCCTGAATCTTATCATCCGCAAGATAAGCCTTGACTCCTGTCAATAACTTTTCATAACTTGCCGTTTGTTTCTGTGCAGACGAATCCGCATCCTTTATCTGTTTTTGCAGCTTGTCAACCTGCTCCTGCAAAAGTTCCTTCTCTTTCTTCAATCCGGAAATCTGGGAAGATTGCACGGCTAACTGGTCATTTGTATCTGAAATATGTGAGCCTTCTCCACTTCCGCTGTTTTTCATCGTCGGCCAAAGCAGAACAAACGCTACGGCAAGTCCGACAATGGCACCGATAATCACATAGATAACCGGCATTAACGACCGCTTTTCTTCCTTGTAAGTACCCACCGGGGTTACATTCGAAAGAGGGTCTTTCTTTGACGGCTTTTTCACTAACTCTTTCTCTGAGGAAGCAGCTAAGTCACCAACTTCCTGCATATAGCGCAGTGTTGTCGTATTATTAAAGTCAATTCGCCTGGCGCGGTTTAAGCATTTTGCTGCTTTATGATAGTCTTTGTCATGAATATACAATAATGCAAGCAGCTGCTGTGCACGCACAAAATGCGGATTCAGACTCACTACTTTTTTTAATTGGATAATTGCCAAATCATCATTTCCTGCCTGTGCTGCCGCCAATGCAGAATTATACTTTTTAATCGTTTGATTTGTCGCATCCAGTGCCGTCTGATTCTTCTGAATCGTATTAATATAGTAATCCGCTGCATTGTCATCGGCCTGCAGGTATTTACTCAACACCCACTCGCTCAAAGCTGCTACGGTCTCACCCATCTCATAATAAATCAACCCAAGGAGATTTCTTGCGTTGGTATTTTTCTTATTAAACTCTAAACTTTTTTTCAAAACAACAATCGCACCTGATAAGTCACGCACTTTCGCCTTTTCCAATCCCAGATTATAATAAGTATTGGATACTCTGCGAATATAATGAATCACCGAAAGATTCTGACCGCAAAATGTGCAGAGTGTCGCTGTGTCGCTCACATTAGCGTCGCATCTTGGACATCTCATCTTTGATAACCCCTTCCTGTTTTTCATCACAATGTTCCTTTAGCATCCTGTATCAACTCTTTTACAATATCTGTCACATCTGCTAAATTATTATGATAAACAACATCTTCGACTTTCTCGATGTCCATGCTCGGCTGAAATTTTTCAAGTTCTTCCTCAAAATTAAGCATTCTCGTACCTCCTATTTGCTCTTTCACTGTCACGCATTCCCTTTGGTATTCATAATACCTATTTTGAGTAAAAAAAGCAAGTAGGAAATACGAGAATCCTTCGACAAAACATAAGTTTCCTTCACAAATTACGTCACGGTTTTGTAAAATGCGCCAAACGCTCCTTAACCTGTTCCATCATTCCCTTATATTTCTCTAATTTTTCTCTTTCCTCAGCAATCTTTTTCTCCGGTGCTTTGTTTACGAAATTCGGATTACCAAGCATACCTTCACAGCGTTTGATTTCGCCGGTAAGTTTCTTTTCTTCTTTCTTCAAACGCTCAATTTCTTTGTCAATGTCAACCAATTCTGCAAACGGAATATAGATAGTTCCATCCGCAATAACAACAGAAACCGCATCCTCGCCAATATTTTCTTTCGTTGACTGCAGTGTCACATCACTGGCAAGACCAAGCGTTGCAAAAAATACTTTATTTTCCTCGAAGATTTTTAGCACTTCTTCTTTTTCTGAAACAACGATAACCGATGCTTTTTTGCTTGGTGGCACATTCATCTCACCGCGGATGTTTCGGATGCCTTTTACTGCTTCCTTAATTCGCTCAACTTTTGCCTCATCCTCAGCAAAGTTACGGCTCTCTTTATACTTTGGCCATTCACTTACCATGATGGAAATTTCTTCATCACCCATAAGTGTACAATAAATTTCCTCTGTGATAAACGGCATATACGGATGCAGTAATTTCAGTGCATCAATTAAAACAGTTTTCAATGTGTACAAAGCTGCTGCTTTTGTTTCATCCGCATCGTTGTACAAACGTGGTTTTACCATTTCAATATACCAGTCGCAGAATTCTTCCCAAATAAAATCATAAATTTTCTGAACGGCAATTCCCAAGTCAAAGGAATCCATCAATACAGTAACATCCTTGGCAAGTGTATTCACCTTGGAAAGAATCCACTTATCTGCCTGAGTCAGCTCATCTGCGGTTACATTTTCATAATCGACATCTTCATTCTGGTCAAAATTCATCATAATGAAACGGGAAGCATTCCATACTTTATTGGCAAAATTACGGCTCGCCTCAACACGCTCCCAATAAAAACGCATATCATTTCCCGGTGCATTTCCGGTTACCAGTGTCAGACGCAGCGCATCGGCACCATATTTATCAATCACCTCAAGCGGGTCAATTCCGTTGCCAAGTGATTTACTCATTTTTCTACCTTGGGAATCACGCACAAGTCCATGAATCAGTACCGTATCAAACGGAACCTGTCCTGTATGCTCAAGTCCGCTGAACATCATTCGCATAACCCAGAACGGAATGATATCGTAACCGGTTACCAATGTGTTCGTCGGATAGAAATAATCCATCTCCTCCGTCTTATCCGGCCATCCAAGTGTTGAGAATGGCCAAAGGGCTGAACTAAACCACGTATCCAGTGTATCCGGATCCTGACGCATCGGCTTGCCACATTTCGGACATACTGCACTATTTTCTTTGGTTACTACCAATTCACCGCAGTCATCACAGTAAAATGCCGGAATCTGATGTCCCCACCAGAGCTGACGGGAAATACACCAGTCACGGATATTCTCAAGCCAGTGGAAATACGTTTTATTAAAATGCTCCGGAACAAATTTTGTTTTTCCTTCTTTTACTGCATCAATCGCCGGACCGGCAAGTGGTTTCATTTTTACAAACCACTGTTTGGATACACGCGGCTCTACTGTTGTTCCACAACGGTAACAAGTTCCTACGTTATGATCGTGGTCCTCAATTTTTACAAGAGCGCCCTCTTTTTCCAAATCTTCTACGATGGCTTTTCTTGCTTCATATCGATCCATGCCCGCATACTTCTCATATTCATCCACGATTTTAGCATCGTCTGTCATCACATTAATAATCGGCAGGTCATGGCGCAGTCCAACCTCAAAGTCATTTGGGTCATGTGCCGGCGTGATTTTTACGACACCGGTACCAAATTCCATATCTACATAATCATCAGCAATCAACGGAATTTCACGGTGTACCAGAGGCAGAATCAGTTTTTTGCCAACCAAATCTTTATACCGCTCATCATTCGGATTCACGGCTACTGCTGTATCACCAAGAAGTGTCTCCGGACGTGTTGTAGCCAGATTAATATAACCGCTTCCATCCGCAAACGCATAGCGCAGATGCCAAAAATGTCCTTTCTGATCTTCATACTCTACTTCCGCATCAGAAATCGAAGTCAGGCAGTGTGGACACCAGTTGATGATTCGCTCCCCACGGTAAATCAAACCTTTATTATAAAGATTTACAAAAACTTCCTTAACTGCTTTATTACAGCCCTCATCCATCGTAAAACGCTCTCTGTCCCAATCACAGGAAGAGCCCATTTTCTTAAGCTGCGATACAATTCGTCCGCCGAATTTATCTTTCCATGCCCATGCACGCTCCAAAAACTTTTCTCTGCCAATATCGTCTTTTGTGAGTCCTTCTTCTTTCATTGCCTCAACAATTTTGGCTTCGGTTGCAATTGATGCGTGATCTGTTCCAGGCATCCACAAAGTTTCATATCCCTGCATACGTTTAGAACGAATAATGATATCCTGCAGCGTATTATCAAGCGCATGTCCCATGTGAAGCTGACCGGTAATATTCGGTGGTGGAATCACAATCGTATAAGGTTTTTTGTTTGCATTAACTTCTGCATGAAAATATTTTTTGTTTACCCATTTTGCATATAACCGGTCTTCGATATCCGCCGGATTATATGTCTTTTCCAGTTCCTTTTTCATTCTGTTTCATAACCTCCATTCATCAAACTAGATGCCAGGGGCATCTGCCAACCAACATCAAAAAAGACCTGCCGTTTTCGACAAGTCATCAAAATCCTCATTGTCCACGGCATCATAAAGGACGACCTAACAGCCGTGGTACCACCTTTTTTCAAACACAGCATAACTGCCATGTTCCTCATTTTGTCTATAACGGGACAAGCCGTCAGTTCCTACTGGCCGTATCTGCCACATTCAGAACCGCTGTTTCAGAGCTACCTTCCACAAGTTTTTTCCGGGGAAATCTTACAGCCAATGAATTTCCTTCTCTGTCAGTGCCACCTGTGTACTCCTCTCCTGCACTACATTTCTTTCAATATCATACGAGAATTTTGATAAAAAGTCAAGGTTTGTTGGTGATTTGGGTTGTGACAAATGTTTTTTGTTTTCTGTAATTCCGTAGAAACCGGCGCGAACAATTGTCTCCCATCACTCCACACTCTTTTTTTTATTATATCTACCATAGGTATTCTCTTCTCTCACAAGCATTGGTTCCTCAGTCGCTATCTCACGGATATATTCTACCGGTTTGTCGGTACACTCGCTGATAAATTCTAATGGCTGCCCCATAGACAGCATCTTTTTGATAATGCTATTCTGTATTCTTTTTTCTCCTTCCTCTCTTCCTTCTTTCTTCCCTTCTTCAAAAAATTCATGTGAACTGTAGTATTTCATAATCTCATCTTCTCCTTCCCGGCATTCCTTCACACTTTTTATAATATGTCCAAAACATGCATCTTCATTTTCTTCCGTTGTTTCTTTTATGTAGCGCAGTAAATGGTCTAATTCACTGCCATCACCCAATGGAATTTCCAAATTGATATACAACTCATGCACTCCGTTTTCCACCGGATACTGCGTGCTATATGTTCCTTCCCTGTCACGCACTGTGCGGAAAATTTCATACACCGTCCGACCGCCTCCGATAAAATCATTCATTGTGATATAAATATGGTACACATCCGGCAATTCCTTGTAAGCTCTTCCTTTTTTCAGAAGGTGCGTATCAATACTTCCGTTGCAGTATCTCACGCGCCGCATATGGTCGTCATCATCAGATATCTGAAATTCCACATGAATCGGTTCTTCCCCCGCCGTCTCTGCCAGAATATCCAGCACCACACTGCGATACTGCAGATTGGTGATATCGTACTGCGAAGTCACACCTGTAACCTCATAGCCTTCCCCTAAAACAATCCGTACTAGGTCTTGGCAGGCCTCCTTGTCACGGAAAACTACCCTTGAAAATAAATCACTGATAAGATTCATCTTCTGAGGCAGATTTTCAAATATCGTTTCATTCATTCTCCGTTCTCCCCTCGTCCACATTATATGCTCCTTCTTCCCTCACAAACATTGGTTCCTCAGTAGCCATCTTACGGATATATTCTACCGGTTTATCGGTACACTCGCTGATAAATTCCAATGGCTGCCCCATGGACAACATTTTTTTGATAATGCTATTCTGTGTTCTTTTTTCTCCTTGTTCTATTCCTTCCTCTCGTCCTTCTGCTCTTCCTTCTTCCCTGCCTTCCTCTAAACCTTCTTTTTTTCCTTCTTCAAAAAACTCATGTGAACTGTAGTATTTCATAATCTCATCTTCTCCTTCCCGGCATTCCTTCACACTTTTTATAATATGTCCAAAACATGCATCTTCATTTTCTTCCGTTGTTTCTTTTATGTAGCGCAGTAAATGGTCTAATTCACTGCCATCACCCAATGGAATTTCCAAATTGATATACAACTCATGCACTCCGTTTTCCACCGGATACTGCGTGCTGTATGTTCCTTCCCTGTCACGCACTGCACGAAAAATTTCATACACTGTCTGACCGCCTCCAATAAAATCGTTCATTGTAATATAAATATGGTACACATCAGGCAGTTCCTTATACGCTTTCCCTTTCTGTAAAAGGTGTGTATCAATACTTCCGTTGCAGTACCTCACACGCCGCATATGGTCGTCGTCATCGGATATCTGAAACTCTACATGAATCGGCTCCTCTCCCGCCGTCTCTGCTAGAATATCCAGTACCACACTGCGAAATTGCAGATTGGTAATATCATACTGCGACGTCACCCCTGTAACCTCATACCCCTCTCCCAGAATAATCTTCACTAAGTCTTGGCAGGCCTCCTTGTCACGGAACACTACTCTTGAAAACAAATCACTGATAAGATTCATCTTCTGAGGCAGGTTTTCAAATATTGTCTGATTCATAAAATCATTTCCTCCTTTCCTGTGATGTTGTCACAAAAGGCAGGAACATTTATATACAATCCTGCCCTATTCTTTTTTCCGGAATAAAGCAAGAGTCTTTTATAAAATAATCATAGAATCTGGATACTAAGTCTGAACCATTGCTTTTCTAGATATTTGCATTATATAACATTACATGTGCCGTGTCAAGTATTGTTTTGCACCACAAAAAGTCGCGAAACGACATTACTATATGCATATGAAATAAAAATGGCTTGTATCAAACATTTCTGCTATAATATTCTCAAAGGGGGTTTTATCATGCCATCGGAAAAAGAAGAATTTGTAACCAAACAATATATCCCTATGGGCGAGCCAATCGTGCAGAATGATCACACGATTATTTACCATGTGAAATGTCTTTGTGAGCCGGGCAAACCGGACGGCATTTTGAAAATGTACCGCCAGCAGAACCGCGAAGCACTTTACAAACGGTTGTATCAGCTTGATTACAGCGAGTGGCCGCACATTTATAATGTGAAATATTTTGACGGAAATACTTTAGTCGTAGAAAAATACTTAGAGGGAAATACATTGGAAGAACTTCTAAAACAGAACAAGGAAAATAACACCGTTTTTTCCGAAGAAGATGCCTACCGGATTATGAATAAACTCTGCGAATGTATTGCAGGATTACTGCGCCCGGATCCGCCAATTATTCATTCCGATATCAAACCAAGTAACATTTTTATCACCTCAGCAGGCGCTGTAAAACTGCTTGATTTTGTCAATGATAAAACACCAAAAAGAAAACACGAAAAGAAACTTATTTCTCTGCTTGGCATGATTTTTCACCGAATGCTTACAGGCAGCGCACCGGCAAACAAAAAATGCACTTACGAAGGACGATACGAATCCGTCATCCGTAAGTGCTTAGAGAAAAATCCTGAGCAGCGCTACCAAAGCATTTCCGAGCTGAAAGAAGACCTCAAAGAGGCAAAAGAACGTGCTCCAAAAAATATTGTTTCAAAAACCGCCGGAATTCCTTATGCGCTGACGTTTCCTTTTCAAGGAGCCATTCTTGCCTTTGAGTGGATTCTTATCTGCTTCTTTTTGAAAAAGGAGCAGACGTCTGCTATGTGTCTGTTTGCTATTGCTTTTTTCATTCATTTTGTACTTTTTTTAGCAAGACGCCATGCATTTTTCCAAAAAAGAAACATTCAAATCAGCACCGCACGCAAAGCCCTCCCGCTGCTGATTCTTGCTCTTGTGCTCGCTTTGCTGTCACAGATTGTTCCTTTCTTAATTTTTTAAAGAGAACACATTACTCAACCAGTTTACTTTCTTTCATGGCAATTACTCGGTCAACCGGGTATTTACAACTCTTGTAATAACTGGATGAAAATAGGGCATATGTGTAAGTTCCATATACTGCTGCCCCCTTAACCATCGGTGGCATCGTCGTCACTTTCATCGCCGTATTTTTGAGAACCTTTCCATTACTCTTTGGCGACGCAAAAGATGGTTTATAAGTGCGAAGTTGTGAAATATAACCGCTTTTCGCCTTTTTCGTACGATAACTTCTCGTCAAAATCATCGTACCTGCTGAGTCAAACGTGATTCCCTGAGTTTTGCTTGGTACATCCATGGTATAAGCCGGTGAAAGAGAAGGCAGTGTTGCCTTATTATTAATCTGGTAACCTTTCATCGTCGATGTTGCCTGACGGAATGTTCCAATCCACAACACATTGTTGTAATATCCCATAAAGGACGCTGTTGAATCCAGTGTTGAAACACTTTTGTACGCTGCCAATTCTGTATAAGAAGTTCCTGCATTTACTGCATTTGTCACAACAGAATATGGGAAACTGGCAACCGCTTTTCCTTTAGAAATCCATACGTTTGTTCCATCATAGGCAATTCCACCTACTTTTGCTTTACTTGGCAAAACAATGGTTGTAATGTACGATTTCGATGAGCGACTGACAACGTAAATCACCGAATTCTGTTCATTTTTGTAATCATATGCCGTAATGAGGAAATAACTGCCTGCCAGACACAATCCCTGAGGTACCATCGTCGTACAGGAAAATCCGGCAACATTTGTCGTCTTCATACCCGGTATTGCGAAACTTTTGTTATAATTCATGGCACTTCTCATTTTTTTGTATGTCTTATAAGCCGGTGATTTCGTGAACGCAGCCTTCGTGCTGTATTTCTTAGCCCCCTTTGATGTCGCGGATACCGCAGCCGTCTTAGCAGAAACCGCTGTGGATAATTTACCTTCAATTTGTGTTCCAGACACCTCGCAGTATGCAGCCACACGATAATAATAGGTCGTGTTCTGTGTCAGAGACTTAATCAAATAACTAACTGTATCTGTCCCTTTCACAACTGCCGTCTGCTGATATACGGATTCGGAGGATTTACGAGAATAAATATAATAACCACTCGCTCCTGTCACCTTGTTCCACGAAAGCATAACTCGGTTTGAACCACCTCTTGCCGTCACTGTCGGCGCATCCAATTCATATAATGCCGGATTCACTGTAGCTGTTGCAGTCGGAGTCGCGCTTGCTGTTGCCGTTGGGGTCGGCGTCGCAATCGAAGCAGCACCTCCGGTAGCAGCCCCCGACGTACCGGCTCCTCCCTCTTTTTCTGTGTTAGCCGCCGCCTGCACCGGCACCATCGTAACGAAAAGTGCCAATGTAAGACAGCCGGCAATGTATTTCATCCATGTTCTCTTCTTCATGTATGTAGCCTCCCTTAAATTTGATACCCTCACTATAGCGCAAGAATTTGTCAGGCAAATGAAAAAACAATGTCACTTTTTTGGCATTATAAAAGAAATGTTGTGATATTGAAAAAAATCCGCTATACTCAAAAAGAAAAATTTGTTTTAACAGCGTCACCGATTATAAGAAATGAGGATATACAATGACAGATAAAGATTTATGCATAGAAACCGAAGAAATACAGACCGACGGCAAAGATACCTATTACTGCCATCGTTACGAACCGACCCCTTATGAGGTTTTAGATGAGTTATTTACCTTTTACACACCAGAAAAAACAGATGTATTCGTTGACTACGGATGCGGCATGGGACGTTTGAACTTTTATATAGAAAAGCGGTATTCTCTATGTTCTACAGGCGTAGAGTATTCGCCTGTTTATTATGAAAAAGCTCTGGAAAACAAAAAAACATATAACGGAAACAAAGACAAGATACATTTCGTAAACTGTAAAGCCGAAGATTATCTTGTCTCAAAAGAAGAAAATGTTTTTTACTTTTTTAATCCGTTTTCACCGGAAATTTTTCACGCTGTTATTAACCGTATCTTGGATTCGTTTGAAAAATATCCAAGAACCATCACACTCATTCTCTACTATCCGGAAGACGACACCATCTTTTACTTGGAGCGTCATACAACATTTGAGCGGATGGACGAAATTGCTGCCTCCGATGCCGTTTACAAAGACCGTAGAGAGCGATTTTGCCTTTATCGAATTACCGTCTAAGAATCTGCTCCTTCAGTCGGACTGCAGTAACGATCCCAAGATGCTTCCGATTTTTCAAACACAACACAGAACCAGTATGTGTCAACTTCCTCTTCGTCTTCTTCCTGTGGCACATCAATTCCAAACTCAGCACTTTTTCTGCCATCAATTTCACCGAGAACAACCGTAAATACTGTTCCTTTTTCAAAACGGGATACCACCGATTCCACCGCCGGCTCCGGCACATCTTCATCCGGAATTTCTCTTTGCAGATTTCCATCCGCATCATAATATTTCATGCCCTCTTTTACAAGACGCTTCATCTGCGCCTGCAAAAGTGTAAGCGTTATTTCTCCACAATACATATCCTGAAATCTGCCATTCTGCGAATTTCCGGCTTTTATAGTCGCACCTCCAAAAGTAAATGTCACCTCATCCGTACTCATCTGAAAAGAAACAATCGGCGAGTCATCAAAAGATAACTGCTCAAATTCATCTACACATCGAAACTTCATATTGCTTTCCTCCATTTATTATCTGCCTTTTAGTATACCCAATTTTTTCTCACTTGACAAGTTGGTTTATATGTTATAAACTCAATTTAGTTTATATTTTATAAACCAACAAATAATAAAGGGGGATACATATTTATGAAGGGAAATGTTATGTCGGAGAGTGAATTGGCATTTGCCCGCATTGTATGGGAAAATGCACCACTTCCTTCCGGTGAACTGGTAACTCGCTGCAACGAAGAACTCGGATGGAAAAAACCGACCACTTACACCGTTTTGAGAAATCTCTGTCAGGCGGGTATTTTTGAAAATAAACAAGCCATGGTTTCTGTACTTGTTTCCGAAGAAGATTATTTGGCAAGAGAAAGTGAGCAAATCGTAAATGAGCGTTTCGGCGGTTCTATTTCACATTTTGTCACTGCTTTTGCCACAAAAACAAAATTAGATAAAGAACAGATTCAGGCGTTACAGGATTTTATTGACCACTGTGAAGAATAAGATGGGAGGAATTTTATGGATTTGTCATCATTTTTAACCTTTCTTGGTGAGCGCACTTTTTTTGTCAGTATTACGATTTTAGTATTACTTGCCATCCGTCCTCTGGCAAAAAAACTGCCTAGAAAAGGCATGTATTTTCTGTGGGTCATTTTAGTACTCCGCATATTGTGTCCGGTAAACTTTACCGGCATTTACCACCTGCTGCCTGCTGCCAATGCCACGAACGCCCAAATAAAACAGGAACTTTCCTTTGGCGGTGCCATGAACCAATACCGCCTAAGTCCGGTGCAGCAAAAACGGTTTCAAAGCAAGCAGCAAACCGAACCATCCGTTCTGACACATTCGCTCCCTGAAAAACAACCAGAAGAAATCCGGGACTTTTCTCTTTCGGATAAACTTCCCGCCTTTCTATTTATTTTGTGGCTTAGCGGGGTTTTTGTCTGTGTCTTTCATCTTTTTTATTCTTATTATAGGGATAAAAAAATGTTGAAAGCGGCGGTAAAAACAAAAAACTGCTGCTATATCCATTCGGGACTTGATACGCCATTTGTCTTTGGCTTTTTCAAACCACGCATTTATATACCGGAAAACACAGAAAACAACGCTTATAAATTTTTGCTTGCTCACGAAAAATATCATATCCGCCGTCAGGATTTCCGTATCAAGCCAATTGCCTTCTTTGCCTTTTCGCTGCTGTGGTTTAATCCTCTTGGCTGGGTTGCCTGGCATCTGATGCAGAAGGACATGGAAATCTCGTGCGATGAAGCAGTCATTAAACAGATGCCTTTTGAAGAACGAAAAGCTTATTCGCATCTACTGTTGCAAATGGCAGCCGCCAAAAGCCGCCCTCTTTGCACCAATGCAGCGTTTGGCGCTGATATTATTGAAGAAAGGATTTTGCATATTATGAAATTCAAAAAACCAACAAAACTTATCGCATGCTTTACCGTAATCGCAGTTTTTCTGTGTGCCTGCGGTGTCGGCTCGACGCCGGTTACAAAGGAAGAGAGCTCTACCAATGCTCCTTCTCAAAAATCGCCCGATGTATTTGTAGAGAATGCTATCAACTGCCCACAGATGGATGACAGCAATTATGTTTATTATTACAGCAGACTTATGTTGAATCCAAAGAAAAATCTCGTGTGGCTTGGCTCCAAATACAACAAAAACTCTTATGAATTTGTCTCTTACATGATGTTTGAGAAAAAGGAAAATTCATTTGAAGAGGTTGAAACAAATTGGAGTGACATATTAAACAAAACAATGAAAAACAGAAGCGGCTACATATATGATTCCTGGTACGCCTCCGATGAATCCCTTTATGTCGTAATCATGGAAACAAGCATGAACCCTCTTATTTATAATGCGAACCAGGAAAAATATAAAAAGCAGTATGAAGAGCTGAATCCACTGTTATTCCACATTTCAAAAGATGGGAAAACAGCAAGAGAAATCGATTTATCCGCTCTCGCCTCACCAAACGGAGAAAAAAATAAAGACCTGGCAGTAGCCTTTATTCCTCTTTCAGACGGCCGCTATTTAGTAAATTCATTATCCGACGACACCCCGGAAAAGGGATTGGTTTTTGCAGAATCTACGGATACCGTTGTTAAAAAAATGTCGAATCGTATCCGGGGCAATGCAATTTCCTCAATTCAGACCGGAAATGATTTTCTCTGTTATGTTGCCTATCAAGGAAATGAGGACCTTGTCACCGTGGAAGTGCAGGATTACAACGGAAAGAATAAATACTCTCTCGATTGTTCGGCAGCCTGTGATAATGGCACTGCATCCTATGCAAATTGCCATTTTGCACTTGGTGTATGGGAGGATGAAATTCTTCTTGTTTCAAAAAAAGGAGTATTTCGTGCTGAATATGGCGACAAAGCCTTTACAAAGGTTACTGACTTCAAAACAGATAACATCTACTACCTTACCTTGGACCGCTACCAGATTGCCAAACAATGGACATCCATGTGGGTCACGGGGGAAAATTCCTTTTATGTCCTGCTCAGTCCGACAGAGGAAGGAAAAACAACCGATTACAAAATTGGATATTACACAAAAGGAAAATAGACATGACAAAGGGAGCAGCAAATCTGCTCCCTTTGTCTTTATACATTATTATATAGGAAAATCAAAAAGTAATTATTATCTCTGTACACGACCGGAACCATCGCCACCAGCCAGTTTCAAAACTTCATCCATGGAAACCATGTTGTAATCTCCTTCGATGGAGTGTTTCAAACAAGAAGCAGCTACAGCAAACTCGATTGTTTCCTGTGGACCATACTCGTTCAGGCAGGCACAAATCAAACCGCCGCCAAAACTGTCGCCACCGCCTACACGGTCAACGATATGCATTTTATATTTCTTGCTGAAGTAATAATCTTTTCCATCATACAACATAGCGGACCAATTATTATCATTTGCAGAAATGGACTCACGGAGAGTAATTGCAACTTTCTCAAATCCAAAACGGTCTGCCAACTGTTTGGCAACATCTTTGTAACCCTCACGGTTTACTGTACCTGTTGTAACATCTGTACCTTTGGAAGTAATACCAAATACATCTGCGGCATCCTCTTCATTAGCGATACATACATCAACATACTGGCAAAGTTCAGCCATCACCTTACCTGCTTTTTCTTTGCTCCACAATTTATTGCGGTAGTTCAAATCACAGGAAATCGTAACACCTGCTTCTTTTGCAGCTTTACAAGCCTCTAAACAAATCTCAGCAACTTCATCATTCAGTGCAGGAGTAATTCCGGTAAAATGGAACCACGAAACACCTTCAAAAATCTTTTTCCAGTCAAAATCTGATTTAGAAGCTGTTGCAATGGAAGAACCTGCACGGTCATAAATAACTTTGGATGGTCTCTGGGAAGCACCTTTTTCCAAATAGTAAATACCGACACGGTCACCACCGCGCACAATATCTGTTGTGTCAACACCATATTTTCTCAAAGAATTTACAGCAGCCTGACCAATCTCATGTGTAGGAAGTTTTGAAACAAATTTTGCATCCAAACCATAGTTTGCAAGGGAAACTGCAACGTTTGCCTCACCACCGCCAAAAGTTGCACCAAGTGTATCTGCCTGTACAAAACGATAATATCCTTCCGGTGCCAGTCTCAACATCAATTCACCAAATGTAACTACTTTCTTTGCCATTTTCATTCATCCTCCAAAATTCTTTTTAATAATTAACCGCGGATTTTCTTTACCAATGCGGCTGCATCAGCGGTCATTTTCTGAATCTCATCAAATTTACCGGCTTTTACCAAATCACCTTTTACCATCCAGCTTCCGCCGCATGCTAAAATACGGTCATACTCAAGGTACTCTTCTACATTGTTCAAATTAATACCACCGGTTGGCATAAACTGAAGCATTGTATAAGGAGCTGCAACTGCCTTAATCATCTTCAAACCGCCTGCCGGCTCAGCAGGGAAGAATTTTACGACGTCAAGTCCCATCTCAATCGCCTGCTCCATCTCACTTGGTGTCTGTGTACCAGGTGTAACCGGAATGTCACGGTCGATACAATACTTTACAACTTTCGGATTAAATCCAGGACTTACAATAAATTTAGCACCGGCAGCAACTGCACGGTCTACCTGCTCAGTTGTCAAAACTGTTCCTGCACCAACAAGCATTTCCGGATATTTTTCAGAAATGATGTGAATCGACTCTTCTGCTGCTTCGGTACGGAATGTAACCTCTGCACAAGGAAGTCCGCCCTCGCACAATGCTTTTGCCAATGGCTCTGCATCCTTTGCGTCATCAAGTACAACAACCGGAACAATACCAATTTTTTTGATTTCTTCTAAAACCTTGTTCATAATAGCCTCCATTTTTATCTTTACTTTTTTTGTATCATATGATATTCTACTATTGTTCCACATTGCGAAACGGTATTTCACATCGTGAACCATGATTTTATTATACTGCATTTCTTCTTATTGTCAACAAAAAAGCAGTAAAATATAAAGAAACAAAGGGAGAATTTTTATGGAATCCAAAAATCCAATTCAGGTTGCTGATAAATTATTTCTTGTTCTGGAAACACTTGCAAAGACCGGTCCGATTGGACTGTCGGATTTATGCCGGGAAGTTTCCCTAAACAAAACAACCGTACACCGCCTGTTAAATTCACTTCTTTACATGGGATATGTGCGGCAGGACACGCAAACATCCCGCTACAGCTTAAGTTTTAAAATATGGGATATTGCAAACCAATTTGTCTCAAAAATTGATATTGTGGAAGAGGCTCGCCCAAGCCTTCGGGAACTCGCAGCGAAAACCGGCGAAACCGTCCATCTCGTGCAGATTGATGGGATTCATGCGATTTATATCGCCAAGGAAGAATCCGAAAATTCCGTGCGGCTAGTGTCTATGGTCGGCAAACGAATTCCACTCTACTGCTCCGGTGTCGGAAAAGCCCTGCTTGCCGATATGTCAAATGACGAAATCAAAAGTATCTGGGACAAGAGTGACAAAACGCCACTGACAGAGCATACTATCACGGATTTTTCAAAATTTATGCAAGAAATTGAAGAAACCAGAAAACGCGGCTATGCTATGGATAATGAAGAAAATGAATTGGGCGTGCGATGCATCGCTGCAAGTATAAAACACGGTGAACAGAAGCCGCAATACGCATTTAGTATTTCAGCTCCCATTCACCGCATGGACGAAAAACGTATGAAAGAAATCGCCGAGTATGCACTCGCAATGAAAAAAATCAATCTTTAACGCGAACCGATGGGTTCAATGCAAAGACAAACAGAAGTGCCTGAACTGCTAACAGCGTGTTCAGCACTTTTTTCATTAGATTATAAAAAGTATCTAATGTAAGTGTAATATCTGCCGCACACAAAAGTCTTATAGCTTCAACCATTTCAAAGCCAAAACTAAGCACTAAGAGAACACCGGCACAAAATGTCAGCGCCTTATTACCCCAGTTCTGATAATACAGGAAAAAGATAATCAAACAGATTAACTCAATTGCACCCAATATCATAAAACTTAACGGATCCCCATTGTCTCCGCGGTAATGAATCGGTATGTAAATTAAATTATCCACTGCTAACAAAAGCATCATCGCAAATCCAAGGATAATATTTTTATCTGCTCCATTTCCCTGCGCAATTTTGTGCACACCAAAAGCAAACATCAGTGCCGCCACAAAGGCAAATGGCGTAATCAGCAAAAACAAAATGACAACCGGCATCGATACATCATAATTGCTATAGTATTCACTTAACAAAAGAATTGCCTGCACCAATGTAAACGCTCCCATGAAAAAAGTAATCAGCGTCAATACACGCACCGGCATTCCCCATTTTTTATCCTGCAATGTAATTGTGTGGTTTTCGTTCATCTAAATCCCTCCTGCATAAATATATTTTTAATTTTATAACCAGTTTTTCTGTATCTCATTAACTAGTTCTACAAACATATCGTAGTATTTTGTTTTAGCCTGACGTATAATATCTAATGCAATCGCCTGATTATATGCATGTGCAACATTATTTCTTGATGTAAGTGCACTTAACCATAATTCTTCGTCTGCTATCATTCCCGCTTTATATGCCGTTTTCAGTACTGTACGCGGAGAACCTGTCGCTCCCTCTGCGTAACCGTGATATGTTAAAATCTCTTTCATTGCTTTCCATGCTTGTTCAAAACATATCTCATACAAGCCAACCATCCCTGTCATTTCCACATTTCCATATGGTGCCTGATAAGAATAAATGTCCTTTAAATTATGAATGGCAGCCTGCAAATTATCAAACTTTTTCATATATCACCATTCCCTCCCGTTTTATGGAGTCCAGCAATTCTGCCTGAATCGGTTTATCCAAATCCAGCACGTCAAACTGTAACAACGTCGGAGTTTCTTCGTCCACCTCTAAAATAAACCGACTGCTATTGCCTCCATAAAACGCCAAATCTATATCACTTCGTTCTTTATAATCTCCCCTGGCACGCGAACCAAAAAGAATTAACTTTTTTACATCATTTTCCTTCGCCAGCCTAATTATTTCCTGTAAAACGTTTTGTTTGATACCTGTCTTCTCAGATAACTGCATCATTTTAACAATCTCCTATGCGTAATATTCTTTCGAAAACACCTTAACAATTATTATACACTAATTTACATTATAAAAAAACAATTAATTTTATTTACGAGTATAATAAGTAACCAAAACACCTTTTTTTACTTGCAGATAAATATTTTTCTTCATCCGTTTGTTTACTTTTTTTATTTTTTTCAAACTCATGGTAACCCTTGTTTTTCCTCTATCCCATTGCACACTTTTTACTTTTTTTGCAGCCAAAAACCTGATGGTTGACTTATCGAGCTTCAAAGTAGTATTTTTCTTTGATTTGCTTTTCAGTCTGACCGTAATATTCTTTCTTTGTCTGCCTGCCTTTTTCAATGCCTTTTTAACTGCTTTTTTGACAGAACGGCTGACATTTGAAGTATTTTTGCTGCCTGTTACTTTTACCACGACTACAATATTTGTCGTTTTTTTCAAGCCCTTCTTCTGCTGCATTGAAGTTGCACCAGGTGCCATTGTTGGCGTCACCGTCGGCGCTTCGGTAGGCGTTATTGTCGGGGTCGCCGTTGGCACCGCGCTAGGCGTAACTGTTGGTGTCACCGTCGGTGCTTCAGTAGGCGTTATTGTCGGAGTTGCCGTTGGCAACGCACTAGGCGTAACTGTTGGTGTCGCTGTTGGCACCGCACTAGGCGTAACTGTTGGTGTCATCGTTGGCGTTTCCTCCGGCTGATCGGACTTTACCTGATAGTAATATGTAATATTGGTATCCGCCTCTGTCACTTTCAATTCATCTTGATTCAGGCTGTTTCCAGCCAAAATATATCCAGACAATTCCGGATTTCGCAGTATATAGGTAGAATTTTTCGGTACATACACAGTTGCCGTATCTGCACAAGGAAGCAAGGTACTTGTCCCGTCTGCATTCTTTACCTGATAATGAATGTTAACTCTGCTCCATTCCTGCTCCGCCGTTTTGTCCGTTGCAAACACTTCTCCCGTATCCACATTGATAACTTTTCCATCCAGCCTATCACCATTTGACAAGCCATACACATCCGAAAACACAATAGAAAGTGATTCTCTTGCCTCATCCGGATTGTATGAATTACTGAGTGCCGGAATCGTGTAAGTCTTTTCTTCCTGATACTTAACTGTTTTACCATCGGCTCCAATAATCTGAAAGCTCATTTTCAAATGCTGCTCTCTGTTTACCAGATTTTGTACCACGGTGCGAAATTCCAAATCCGTATTGTTTGCCTTTGTTATATTTTTCTCGCTGATTCTATATTTTTCACTATCCCGGTCTAATGTTCCCGTTTTACTGTGCGGAATTGAAATTTCAGGATTACTGACATAAATTTCTGCCGGCTTACTGACATAATCCGTATTATTTAACTTCCTTGCCAATTCCATTTTACACACTTCACAAAAAGGCTGTCCCAGCCATCTCATCATACATTCGCGGCTCGGTGCAAATGCCGTTTCCGTTCCTGCCATTATGACACCAATTCCTCGAAATCCAAGCATTTTACTCCATTTAATCGTATCCGGATTCGAGGTATCCGAAGTATTTGGTTTATTCGTGTATCTCTCGTACTCATCCCCCAATCCACCAATACTATGAGCTGTTTCATGTGCCATAACCATCCCATCTTCATTGTCCTCTGAATTAGTGGAAAATGAAAACAAGGAATTTACTGAAGCACCATAACTGCCCTCTGAATTACACAGCACATGAATAGTTGCAACATTAGCCCCCCTGTCCAGATAATTTTGCTCCAAATCTTGTCTTAGTTCTTTTGCCTTCTCATCCCCACCATTTGAAAAGCCAGCTGCTTTTCCATAGACTTTAACGTGAAAATAAGTATCTGCATTCTTGCCCCCATACACACTAATTCCGGACTCGTTAGATACAGCCTGCACTGCATATATATTTATGTGGTCAGAATACTCTTTATACGGAGACCATCTTAACATTCCCTGTGCTTTCTGCTTCGCATCCTGTAAAAATTTGTCCTGTTCGTCTGCCGTGTAGCCATCTCCCATAATTACAATGACAAAATTTTCTTTATCATCACCTGTCTTATGAATCACATGGACCGGAAAAATAGTTTTCAGTGTTTCCTCATCTTTCGCTTCTGCTGTACGAAGTGAAAACAAGGAAAATAATAATGCCATACAAATTAACACTGCTTCCCACCGTCTCATGATATTTTTCATTTGAACACCTCTTCCTATGTATAATTCCAAAACGAAACTGTATGATCTTATTATATCTGTTTATTTCCATGCTTTCAACTAAATTTACACAAGGGTTTGTGTAAAGGGTTCGTTGGCACTTTTTCTGTTTTCAGTAATTCCTTAGAAAAGCTTTGCGTCTCGTGGGCACTCTCGCTCGTTGAGTGCGTAGCGGTATGGGCACTGAAACTACCAGTGCCACATACCGACGTACTCAAACCCACGAGTCGCAAAGTTTTTCTACGGAATTACTGAAATCCAAAGGAACCAGCAGCGAACATTTGTCACAAACCCGTCATTCCAAACTCAGTTTTTCTTATTTTTACTGGTAAAATTCATCCTTTAATATCACAATCAGTCATGAATATTTTTTCATCCTTTGTGCATACTAACAGAGGAAATGGAGGTAATTACGATGCAATTAACAGAACAGGAAACCAACGTAATCAAAGATTTACAGACACAGGAGAAAGCATGTGTTGACAAATACCGCTTTTATGAGCAGTCTGCCCATGACGAAGAACTAAAAAACTTATTTCACCGCATTGGTGATGAGGAGCAGGAACATTTTGACTCCTTAGGCATGGTGCTCAAAGGTGATGTACCAAATGTAAGTGCCGCCCGCAGTGGTATGGAGGGATACACGCCTTCCGAAAGTTACGCAGCAGGTAACAACTCCGAAGAGAAAAAACATGACCAATTTTTATGTACCGACTGTATTGCAACAGAAAAACTCGTTTCATCCACCTATAATGATGATGTTTTCCGTTTTTCTGCCAGCAATATCCGAAGACTCTTAAATCACATCCAGACAGAAGAACAAAATCACGCAGAGATGATTTATAAATACAAAACGGCAAACAATATGGCATAGCCTGTCATAGTTTCCCCTCGCTGCGCATACAATGATACAAGGGTACCAAAGTCCAAACTCGTTCATGCTTGCATGATAAGAGGTTGGACCTTGGTACCCGCCAAACATGAGAAAGTAGCGATTTATGCAATAAATCTGCGGATTTCGAATGTTTGCAGGATTGCGGAAGTTGTGAAACAACGGAGCAATCCGTATCATTGTTTGCAATTCAGCAAGGAGGAATATTATGATACAAATTTTCAAAAGAAACAAGAAAATCACAAAACTATTTTTGTTACTGTTTTTTTTATGCTGCACTGCTTTTCTTCTTATTTTTTACATAGAATCGGACAAGCCCATAACAAAGAAAAAGCAAACGGCAGCAAAAACAACTGCGGACAAACCAACATCCATTTCTTATTGTGTGACTTCTCTTTCTGATGAAGAAGAATCGACATTGATTTATCATCCGACGGAACGTGTTTTGTCTCAGTTTATTCGCAAAAAAAATCAATATATCCGAAATATCTGGGATGAAAAATCCGGTTGGACGACTAACGTAGAATCATGGAAAATAAAGAAATCCGAAACACTAGAGCATTTTTCGTATAATACGAATGGGGCTCTCTATGCCTGCAAAAAGAAATGGTCAAAAGGCAAATTAGCAAAGCAATCCATTGTCTGTCTGCGAAATAACGGCAACATAAAAAATATAAATCTCATCCACTTAAACAACAAACAAAATACGGATGAAATCAAAGATATCCGGTGTAATGGCACTTCCATCGCCATCACCTATCAATACGGAAATGTAACAATATACAATTTATTAGAACGACTGGCATTTGGCGGCAGTTCCATAAGCGGTATGCCGGGGGAAAATATTTTTTATGATTTGCATTATTTAACAATTGAAACAAAAAAAACGACCGAAGAAATTTATCTGCGCGACTATGATATCCGCTCCGGTGAGGTCACACACACATTTCCACTGGGCAGTTTTGCACAAAAAAAAGAGGATTTCCACATCACAAATCTTGGAAATACTCTTTATGTTCTGACACCTCGTGGCTTATTTCGCGGAGAATGCAAAAGCAGCTCCCTGCAAAAACTGCTTGCATTCTGCGAATTACAATTACCACCGCAAAGCAACATTTTAACCATGTTTTCCGGTTCTGCCGATTCTCTCTACCTCGTTATCAAAGAAGCAGACGGCAGCAAATCCATTCGGCTTATTCATCTTCCAAGCCAAAATCTTTCAGACCAAAATCATCCCGAGTCAAATCATGCTACACAAAAGGTCTGACATGGCTATTTACCGGAAGAAGTGTCCTGCGATTTTTGTCCGTTATGCCTCATGGCAGACATATCAGAAACGGTAATGCTTGTTGCTTTCTCACCATCCGTCTCCACACTGACCATGTCCCCCGGATTGATTTTACTTACCGATATTTCCGTACTTTCCTCACCGGATTTCTTATATATCTTGGTCTGTGTAAAATGTGTGACCGATTATTTTGCTTGCAATTCGTCCAGTGTCAAATCATAGGCAGGCAGAAAATCCTGCATAAACACTTCAACTTCTTCCATATTCATATCATGCAGTGCTTTTTTCGTTGTTTCGTATGCCGTCTTAAATTCCTGATTGCCGGAATTTAATTCCTGCTTACATTTAATCAGTGCAGATAACTTATCTGCCGCTTTCACAAGACGCCACTCATATGCTTTGTCCTCCTGCGGGAAAAACAATTTCTCATAATGCTTTTTCATATAATCCGGCAGTTTATCCACCATCTTTTTACTCGCAACATACTCCACCCGTTTATAAGCTTCTTTGATATCATCATCATAATACTTGACAGGCGTAGGCATGTCTCCGGTAATGATTTCATTCGCATCGTGATACATTCCCATGAGAGCAATTTCATTGGAATCCACGTGTTTTCCGCATTTCTCATTGGCTATGAGTGAAAGTCCGTGCGCTAACATCGCAACTTCCAGCGAGTGTTCACTAATATTTTCCTGAATAGAATTTCGCATAAGTGCCCATCGCTCAATATTTTTCATGCGCGCCATCATCGCAAAAAATGAATACATCCTAATTCTCCTTCAACATCTTTTTCATATAGTAACCCGTATAGGATTCTTCGCAGTCAGCTACCTGTTCCGGCGTTCCCTGCGTAACAACCGTGCCGCCACGGTCACCGCCTTCCGGTCCCATATCAATGATATAATCTGCCGTCTTAATCACATCCAGATTGTGTTCAATAACAACCACAGAGTTACCGCCTTCAGTCAGCCGCTGCAAGATTTCAATCAACTTATGAACATCCGCAAAATGAAGTCCTGTCGTCGGCTCGTCCAAAATATAAATGGTCCGTCCGGTACTTCTCTTACTCAATTCTGTCGCAAGTTTAATACGCTGAGCCTCACCACCGGACAATGTAGTCGATGGCTGCCCTAATTTGACATATGACAATCCCACATCATACAACGTCTGAATCTTGCGGTGAATCGTCGGAATATTTCGGAAAAATTCAAGGGCATCTTCTACCGTCATATCTAACACATCGTAAATACTTTTTCCCTTATACTTAACATCCAGTGTCTCACGATTATACCGCTTTCCGCCACAAACTTCGCAAGGGACATAAATATCCGGAAGGAAGTTCATCTCAATTTTCAATATACCGTCACCACTGCACGCTTCACAACGGCCGCCTTTCACATTAAAACTAAAACGTCCTTTCTTGTATCCTTTTGCTTTCGCATCCGGTGTCGAAGCAAACAAATCTCGTATCATATCAAATACACCGGTATAGGTTGCCGGGTTTGAACGAGGAGTTCGTCCAATCGGAGACTGGTCAATATTAATTACCTTATCTAACTGCTCCACGCCTTCAATTCCTTTATGCTTTCCCGGGATACAGCGAGCCCGGTTTAATGTGCGGGTCAGACTCTTACACAAAATTTCATTCACAAGAGAACTCTTTCCGGAACCGGAGACACCGGTCACGCAAGTCATTACCCCCAGAGGAATCTTGACATTAATATTTTTCAAATTATTTTCGCTGGCACCTTTTACTTTCAGATACCCTGTCGGTTTGCGTCTCTTTGCCGGCACCGGAATCTGTTTTTTCCCACTTAAATAAGCACCTGTAATCGACTCCGGCACTTTCATCAAATCCTCTGCCGTACCACACGCAACTACATGCCCGCCATTTTTTCCTGCACCCGGTCCGATGTCCACAATGTAATCCGCCTCACGCATGGTATCCTCGTCATGTTCCACGACAATCAGCGTATTACCAAGGTCACGAAGTTTCTTTAACGTAGCAATCAATCGGTCATTATCCCGCTGATGCAGACCAATACTCGGCTCATCCAAAATATAAGCCACACCGACAAGTCCCGAACCAATCTGCGTCGCCAGGCGGATTCGCTGTGCTTCTCCACCGGAAAGCGTAGCCGTTGCACGTGCTAGCGATAAATAGTCAAGACCAACATCCACCAAAAATCCCAGGCGGGAACGAATTTCCTTTAACACCAGACGTCCAATCTGCTTTTGTCTGTCGGTCAATGTCAATTCATCCATAAATTTCTTTAAATCAATAATGGAATATTCACTAATTTCTGCAATATTTTTATCCCCAACCGTAACCGCAAGGGATTCTTTCTTCAACCGCTTGCCGCCGCAGACGTGGCAGGGCGTAATCTGCATAAATGACTCATATTCCTGCTTCGTAGTCTCCGAACCGGTCTCACGATATCGCTTCTGTAAATTACCAAGCAGTCCCTCAAACGCAATATTATAAACACCATGTCCATGTCTGCCGGTATAATGAACTTCCACACGCTGACCGCCGGTTCCATACCAGATTAAGTCATGAACATCCTCCGGATATTCGCCATATGGTGTATCTAAATCAAATCCATAAAACTCTGCCATCGCATCCAAAATCGCACGGCTGTAGCTATCCGGATTTACCACAGACTGCCAGCCAGGTGCCGCAATCGCCCCCTGCGCAATACTAAGCGTCTTATCCGGAATAATCAAATCCTCATCAAACTCCATCCGGTAACCGATTCCATGACATTCAGGACACGCACCAAATGGATTGTTAAACGAAAAACTGCGTGGCTCAATTTCATCTACACTAATTCCACAGTCCGGGCAGGAAAAACTCTGACTGAAAGAAATTTTTTCTCCTCCAATCACATCGACAACCAATAAACCATCAGCTAACTTAAGCACCGTTTCAATAGAATCGGTCATTCGTTTTTCAATTCCCTCCCGAATTGAAAGTCGGTCCACTACAATTTCAATGTTGTGTTTTTTATTTTTCTCTAACTTGATTTCTTCATCCAGTGAATACAAATTGCCATCCACGACAACGCGCACATAACCACTGCGCTTTGCCTTATCTAACACTTTTACATGCTCACCTTTGCGGCCACGCACAACCGGGGCAAGCAGCATGATTTTCGTACGCTCCGGCAATTTCATAATTTCATCCACCATCTGGTCTACCGACTGTTTTTGGATTTCCTTGCCACACTTCGGGCAATGAGGAATTCCAATTCTGGCATATAAAAGACGAAAATAATCATAAATTTCCGTAACCGTTCCTACCGTAGAACGCGGATTACGATTCGTTGATTTCTGGTCAATCGAAATTGCCGGCGGAAGCCCCTCTAAGCTCTCAACATCCGGCTTCTCCATCTGACCTAAAAACTGTCTGGCATAAGAAGATAATGACTCCATATATCTTCTCTGTCCTTCAGCGTAAATGGTGTCAAACGCCAACGATGACTTTCCGGAACCGCTTAAACCGGTCAACACCACAAATTTATCTCTTGGAATATCCAAATCAATATTTTGAAGATTATGCTCTTTGGCACCTCGTATCCGTATTTCTCGCTTTGTATCCATACTAACCTCCATCGCTTTTTTGCTTCTAAAGTTCACTGCGGATTTCCTCTAAATGCTTTTTATATTCAATCATCCGGTCACGCAGTTTGGCAGCCTTTTCAAAATTCAACTCAGCCGCTGCCTGATTCATCTGTTTCATCATCTTAGCAATATGACGCTGCAATTCCTCAAAACTCATGGATTCCGGATCTTTCTCTTCTTCCGTAATATCCGTACCTGCTTTCTTTGAAATACGGATTCGATCACGCACCGCCTTCTGAATTGTCTTTGGCACAATGCCGTGTTCTTCATTATATTCTTTTTGTATCTTGCGGCGCCGCTCGGTTTCATCAATTGCCTTACGCATGGAATCGGTAATCTTATCCGCATACATAATAACATGTCCTTCCGAGTTTCGTGCCGCACGCCCAATTGTCTGAATCAAAGAAGTCTCCGAACGCAAGAAACCTTCTTTGTCCGCATCCAGAATCGCTACCAACTGAATCTCCGGAATATCAAGACCCTCTCGCAAAAGGTTAATTCCGACTAAGACATCAAACACATCCAGACGCATATCGCGAATAATTTCTGAACGCTCCAGCGTATCAATATCCGAATGCAGATACCGCACGCGCACCCCGACTTCCTTTAAATATTTCGTTAAATCCTCTGCCATTCGTTTTGTCAGTGTCGTAACGAGAACCTTTCCCTTCTTCTCGGTAACCTTTCGAATCTCTCCGAGTAAATCATCTACCTGTCCTTTAACCGGTCTTACATCAAGTTCCGGATCCAACAGCCCCGTCGGACGAATAATCTGCTCGGTACGAAGCAGCTCATGCTCTGTCTCATACGTCGAAGGCGTTGCCGAAACAAACATCATCTGATTAATATGCCCCTCAAATTCTTCAAAGTTCAGAGGGCGGTTACTTTTAGCAGAAGGCAAGCGGAATCCGTATTCTACAAGCGTAGATTTTCTCGACTGGTCCCCGGCAAACATCCCGCCAATCTGTGGAATCGTAATATGCGACTCGTCCACAATAATCAAAAAATCATCCGGAAAATAATCCATCAAAGTCATCGGCGTTTCCATCGGCTGTAGCCCGTTCAAATGCATGGAATAATTCTCAATGCCGGAACAAAAACCGGTCTCCCGTAACATCTCAACATCAAAATGTGTCCTCTCGGAAATCCGCTGCGCCTCAATCAGTTTATCCTCACTCTTAAAATACTTCACACGCTCATCCAGTTCTTTTTCAATTCCCGCAATCGCACGCTCCATCTTATCCGGTGCCACTACATAATGAGATGCCGGAAAAACAACCATATGCTCTAAGTCCGCCGTCGCCTCTCCGGTCACAACATCAATTTCCTGTATCCTGTCCACTTCATCCCCAAAAAACTCAACCCGAATCGCACGGTCACTTGCCGATGCCGGAAAAATCTCAACTACATCACCACGCACACGGAACGTGCCACGATGAAAATCCATATCATTCCGCGTGTACTGTATATCAATCAGACGCCGAATCACCTCATCCCTATCCTTTTCCATGCCCGGACGCAGAGATACCGTCATATTCTGATAATCGATTGGACTACCCAGTCCATAAATGCAGGAAACACTTGCAATAATAACCACATCACTGCGCTCAGTCAGTGCCGCTGTCGCCGAATGGCGCAGTTTATCGATTTCATCATTGATTGCCGAATCCTTTTCTATATAGGTATCCGTCGAAGGCACATAAGCTTCCGGCTGGTAATAATCATAGTATGACACAAAATATTCTACCGCATTCTCCGGGAAAAATTCTTTAAATTCGCCATACAGCTGTGCCGCCAGTGTCTTATTATGCGCAATCACGAGCGTCGGCTTATTCAGTTTTTCAATCACATTTGCCATCGTAAAAGTTTTACCGGAACCGGTAACACCAAGAAGTGTCTGAAACTGATTTCCTTCCTGAAAGCCTTTTACAAGAGCATCAATCGCCTGCGGCTGGTCACCGGTCGGCTGGTATTCGGAATGTAATACGAAATGGTCCATCGTTTATTTGTCCACCTCCGTCTGGATGAATTGGTATAACAACATAGGGAACAAATCATATGATTCATTCCCTATCGATAGGTCGTTCACTACTCGTGATACAAGTATAGCACATTGAAAATTGTATTGCAACGAAAAAATGAACATTTGTTCGTTTCTGTTTTTTCATCCACCACACCGATGCATTTAAGACCGCTGCAAAAATCACCCACAAAAGATAGGGAACCTGACGCAACGCAGCCACCGGGTCAATGAACCGCCATAAAAAAGCTATTCCAGGCCTTTGCGAAACCGGTCAATCATCGTTGCCGTAAGGCTTAAAAGATTTTTATCTTCTTCAATTTTATCCCGCTTAACAAAGCGTGCCGTTGCAAGTTCCGTTTCGTCCATTGTAATCGAAGTACCGCCATCTACTTCGCAGTAATAGCCAAGTAAAAGATTCGAGTCAAATCCCCACGGCTGGCTGTCAAAATAACGAATATTTTTCACACGAAGCCCCACTTCTTCCTGCACCTCACGCACGACCGTCTGCTCCGGTGTCTCACCAATTTCGCAGAAACCGGCAAGCAGCGCACGCCCTTTGTAGGGACGGTCTGCATACGTGGAAATCAAAATAGAATCCTCATGAATTAACCCGATAATCACCGCCGGGGCAATCTTTGGAAAAATCAAATTTCCACAATGCGGGCACCTCTTCATCCGCTCCTTTTTATCATGCACGGTTTTTGCACCACAGCGCCCGCAAAAAACATTGTCGCGGTACCAGACATACAAATGATATCCTGTCATACCGGCAAAGCAAGTGTATACCGGGTCATTTCTGCGGAGACTCCGAATTGGTTCATAGGAAAAAGAAAAAATGTCCGATATAAATAAACCTGCTGATAAATCCCCCGGCATATAAAGAAAATAGCAGGTTTCATCAATCGAAAATAAATATTGTAATAAATGCTTTTCACACCCCAATTCACTATAGGTTGGAAGCACAATTTTTCCATCTTCAATACGGCACAAAATCCTGTCATCCGGTTTCCCATGTCCACGAAAAACAAGCACAAAATCATCCGGTTTTGGACTTTTTGCATGATAAGCATTATCAAACTTTTTTGGTGCAATTTCTTGTATCATAACCAGTTCTCCTTAAAATCAGTAAATATCTTAAATCACTTTTTTCATCTGCCAACGCCCGGACAAATATCTCACAACAAATAACAGCGAGCGAACCGCCCAGTCAATAAACATACCAAACCACACACCTAAAATACCCATGTTACATACCACCGCAAGTAAATAACTGCAAAGCACGCGGAACAGCCACATGGAAATAATTCCTGTCAGCATCGTAAATTTCACATCGCCTGCTGCCCGCAATGCATTTGGCAGGGTAAAACTGAGTGGCCAGATAAAAACAGCAATTGTACTAAACCAGCGAAGCACCTCCGCCGCCATCCGGGTTGCTTCCGGTGAAAGAGAAAATACCGATACAATCGGAACGGCAAATACAAACAAAACTAGATTCATGATCCAATCTCCCAGATAAGCAAACAACATCAGTTTTTTCGTGTATTTTTTTGCCTGTACCACCTCACCGGCTCCAAGGCAGGTTCCCACCACGGTAATCAGGGCAAGCCCCATCGACATCCCCGGAATATTGGGAAATTCAATAATGGAATAACTGACTGAATTGGCCGCGATTGCCGCCGTTCCAAATGATGTAATCATACTTACTACCATTAATTTTCCGACCTGAAACATGCTATTTTCAATACCGCTTGGAATTCCGATACGGAGAATCCGAAGAATCATTTTTTTATTCGGAAGCAGTGAAGAAAATTTCTTTATCTGCAAAGGATTATACGGGTGGGCAACCAAAACGGTCATACAGATTCCACAGACAACGCGGCTCACAAGCGTTGCAAGAGCCACACCAAGCACCCCATAGCCGAGTGCCACCAAAACTGCATTCAGCGCAATATTAATCGCATTCATTAACACACTGAGTCCCATGCTGACCTTGCTGTTTCCCACACTTCTGAAAATGGCGGCTCCCGCATTATAAATTCCAAGAAATGGATAGGAAAGTGCCGTTACAAACATATAAATCCATGCACTGCGCATAACCGAATCTTCTACACTTCCAAAGATTGCCGGTAACATCTGTTTTCCAAAAACAGCACAAATAAACGCTGCTGCCATGGAGAAAATAAACAACACCGTTTCCAACTGTCCTGCCGCATAAGCAGCATCTTTTGTATCACGCCGTCCATTATACTGACTGCAAACGACGGCACCTCCTGTCGCAAGTGCCGCCATTACCTGAATAATCAATAGATTAATATTAGTCGTAAGTGCCACGCCGGATACCGCTGCTTCTCCCGCCTTGGAAACCATCAGCGTATCCACCATGCCGACCATTACATTTAAAAACTGCTCAAACATAAGAGGCATCACAAGTGCCCTTAGCTGTTTTCCTGTGTACATCATAATTCTCATATCCTTGCTTCATTTTCAACCATAGTGTACCACAGGTTTTTCTTCCTTTCAACTACCGCTGGGAAGGAATTCTTAGTGCACCCTCCAATAAAACAACAATCTCCGTTTCTGACACAAGATAATATTCATCATTTTTGCCACGGATAACAACCATAAATAAATAATCTTCCTCGGTCGGCTCCATGCTAATACGCTCTACTTCATCAAACCGCCTAAGCAATTCACCAAACGCCGTAGCAAATCCGAAAATCTGTCCACGCTCGCCAACGGAAAAACTTAAGCGTTTCTCCGTTTTTTTATCCAAATCAATCACAACCGGAATTTCATGCACCCCATGCGCATAATCATACTGCTCTCTCTCGACGGTACGAAACCGGTCCGGTGTAATAAAGTCCCGCATATGAATTCTCTGTATTTTATCCAGTTTCATTTTCATAAAAGCCTCCAATCCGAAGTTATTTATCTAAACTTCTTACAAACTCTGTCCGATTCCTTTTCCCGCCTCGCAGCTCTTTAAAAAAATGGCAGCGTTGCCGGATAATGCCTCCATCATAAAATCAATTCGTACCTTATCATACGGCGTATGTGCGTACTGCTCCTGCATCGGCGAATAACCAATCGATGGTTTCTTGTCGCGTCCGGAATTAAGGCTCATATCCGTAGCAAAAATCCAGTAATCCAATTTCGCATCCTGACCGATTTCCTTTAGGCCTTCGGCACATGCATCGGTAAACGGATGATCTTCCGGCAAACGCCATGGAAGTACATTTTTCACTTCCTCCATTTCCATTCCGGTAAATGTTTTTTCCACCGCACTCTTTATCTTTACATCTGCCTTGAATTCCGGATCTGTCGCAGCCACTTCATCAATCACCTTCTGGAACTGAGCTAACACTTCCTCATCCGTTTCGCCAGGAACCGTACGGCGGTCTATCGAAAGCATACATTTATCCGGAACAATGGACAATGCTCCCGGTGAACACTCGATGATATTCAGAGAAATCGTTGACTTACCAAGTTTCTCATCCGATGGAAGCGATGGATACAACTCATCTTTTAACTTTGCAATCAAAGGCATTGCCTTGTAAATGGCATTGATTCCAAGCCATGGAGCACTTCCGTGAGAAGTACGTCCATAAACCGTAATTAAAAATTCTGTACGTCCGCGGTGTCCCAGATACAGATTCAAAGAAGTTGCCTCAGAAGAAACCAACGCATCATAATCCAGCCCGCGTTCTTTGAACGTATGGTCAACCATGTACTTCATTCCCGCACATTCACTCGTTTCTTCCAAAACAACACCGGTAAACATATACGTTCCCTTGATTGGATAACCAAGCTCACGGAGTTTTAAAATAATTGCACCGGAGTAAATCTGTACGGCACCGCCGCCCTTTGTATCTGAGGCAGCCCGTCCATGAATACATTTGGCAAGTTCCGTTCCGGTTTTCTCTCGATTGTCAACTTCGCACACATCAATCTCGGCACCATATGGGTCATATCCTTCCCAGTTTGCCACATCACCTTCACTTACATGGTCCATGTGCGAATTAAACATAATAGTCGGACCTTCTTCATCACCACGAATCAATCCAATAACGTTACCGGCAGCATCCTGAAACACTTCATCATAACCTAACTTTTTCATTTCATCCTGGTACAGTTTTGCCACGCCGCCCTCTGTTCCACTGATACTTTTTGTCTGAATCAGACGTCTGGCAAAATCAACCATGTCATTTTCAAATCCTGCTGCGATTTCTCCAATCTTTTCATACATGTCCATCATAGCAAACGCTCCTTTCACTGTAAAATATCCCGAATCTGGTAAGCTAACATTAATTCTAAGCGGCTTTCCAGACTGCTGATATCATATCCAATAATATTTTTAATCTTCTTAATCTGGTAATTCACGGTATTGCGGTGCGTAAAAGTCTGTTCTGCCACGCGCTGTACACTGCCGTCACAATCCAGATACATCTTAAATATTTCCAAAAAATTAGTGCCATTTCCATCATCATATTCTTCCAGCCGTCCAAGCATTTCATGTTCGTAACGCCGAAGCGACTCCATGTCACCAACTGACAATAAAATCTTTTTTATTCCTAATTCATCGTAAAACAAAACTTCTTCCCCATGCGCCTCGCAAATTGGAAACATGAGAGAAATCCGCTTATAGTTTTCCGACAATTTGGCAAGCCCGTCCTCATTTGAACTGACACAAACATACAGTTTCTGGTCTTTTTTATCACCGGAGGCCTCACAAATTCCGGAAACAATCTGATGCAGTAAATGTTTCTCGCAGTCCCCCAGAGCAAAGTATAAAACATCCTGCAGTTCAAAAAATCCGACTTGGCTGCAAAGGCTTTTAACCTTGCGCTTAATAAACTGTTTGGCAAAAATGCTGTTTTGTATCGCTGTCTTTTTGCCTTCTACCAATTTCACGCCTAAAAGGCAGCAGGTTTCAGAAGGAAAAAATCCGTTTTTTTGAAGTCTTGGTGTATACTTTTCCAAATCGCCCGGATAGAAAATCACATTTTGCAAAATGTTACCGATGTTATCTTCACGCTTATCCATCTCGATAATCTGGCTGCAAAAATCTCTGGTCACATCCACAACATGAACTTCCCACGGCATTGTAAAAATCGGAAAGCCAAACTCATTTCCAAACTGAATCACTTCATCCGGAATTTTTTTGATGTATGGTCCGGTATTGATAACAATTCCGGAAGCATCATTTTCCTTTAATTTATTTACAAGCGGAAGCAGCCATTCTAAAACTTCCATATTCCTGTGTCCGATACCTGTCGTGAAAATCAGTTCGCCACCGTGCAGGAAATCTCCTACTTCCTCATCTTCTAACGTATGTACCCATTGAACAATTTTATCCAGTCCTTCTTCGCCTGCCACCATATGCAGACCGTACCGGTAATTATCGCTGGCACACAACTGACGCAATGTAATTGACATAGGCCACCTCCCCTTTTCTTCCTCGTTACACTTTTAATGCAAAATCTTTCCAAGAAAGCTTTTTAACCGCTCATTCTTTGGATTGTTAAAAAGTTCTGCCGGCGGTGCGTCCTCCAAAATATAGCCGCCATCCATGAAAATTACACGGTCTGCAATCTCTTTGGCAAATCCCATCTCATGGGTAACAACAATCATTGTCATTCCCTGTTTTGCCAGATTTACCATTACTTTTAACACCTCTTCTACCATCTCCGGATCAAGTGCTGATGTCGGCTCATCAAACAACATCACCTCCGGATTCATGGCAAGTGCACGGACAATCGCAATTCGCTGCTTCTGTCCACCGGAAAGCTGTCCCGGTTTTGCATCTTTTTTATCTTCCAATCCAACCTTAATCAAAAGTTTATCGGCAATCTCTGCCGCTTCTTTTTTACTCACATGTTTTACCTGGCGAAGTGCCAGTTCGATATTACTCTCCACTGACAAATGCGGAAAAAGGTTAAAATGCTGAAACACCATACCAATCTGCTGTCTCACCTTTTCATGCTTAATCGATTTACTCTTTTTCCCCGGCAGTGCAATCGGCTTTCCATGAAACTCGATGCTGCCTCCCTGTATCGTTTCAAGTGAAGTAATTGAGCGAAGCAAAGTACTCTTTCCGGAACCCGAAGGACCAATCAGTACAATCACTTCTCCTTTGCCTACGGAAACATTAATATCCTTTAATACCTCCAAATCGCCAAAGCTTTTTTTCACATTTTTTAGTTCTATGATTGGTGCTTCCATACTGCGTCCTCCTTTCTCTTTTCCAATACTCCTAGTGAATAATCTCCCCTAAAAATACTAGAAGGGGAAGTGTTACAACCGACAAAATTGTCGTCATGCCAAAAATCTGTGAAGCGTATTTTTCGTCCTGTCCATACTGCATGGCTAACAGCGTCGATGCGGTTGCTACCGGACAAGCCGCTACAAGAATGGTTGCCATAAGTGCCATGTGGTTCACACCGGTAAAAAGAAACATTGCCATCACCACAAGCGGCACAAAAAGCAGTTTCCAAAAAGAAATCTGATAGATTCTTCCATTCTTTAATGCCTTTATAAATCCCGACTGAGCAATCGTAACGCCCGAAACAATCATGGCAAGCGGTGTATTCATACTACCAATATATTCAAGCGGTTTTAGAATCACCTGTGGAACCGGCATTCTTGCAAAAAATACAATCATACCAAGAATGGTTGCCAGTATCGTCGGTGACAAAAGAACTTTTTTTACAAAATCAAATTCCCCGTCTTTGCTCATCAGGTAAATACCGTGGCTCCACATCAAAAGGTTAAATACCGTAATGTAAGCCGTTACATAAAATACCCCTTCTGATCCGTAGACCGCCGACACTAACGGAATCCCGATAAAGGCACAGTTCGAATAAATGCAGCAGTACCGTTCCAGTCCATATCTTTCATCTTTTTTTCGAAGAAAAAATCTTGAAACTGCGATGAATAGCAAATGAGTAATAACCGCAATGCCAAACGCTTCCAATAGTCCGATTAACAGCGATTCTTTAAATTCAATGGTGTACGCACAAAACATCAGCGCCGGATTGACAAACGAAATTACAATCTTGGATAACTGCTTATTTGTCTCTTCCGAAATCCAGTGAATCCGGTACAAAAACACACCGCTCATAATGAGCAAAAACATCACGGTAATCTGAAACAAAATACTGCTAAATGCATTCATTTTTTCACGCTACCCTTCAATCTCTTTGACATCCAGTTCAAATTTATAATTGGTAAATTTGTCCGGGAAGATTTCATCTAACGGCCATGTTCTCATGTTGTAATACATATCCTGCCACTGAAGAATTTCGTAGTTACAGCCAATAGCAAATACTTCCTGAAGTTTTGCAAGCTCACGCTCACTTTTTCCTTCTGTCACTTTATTTACGAGAGCAATTGCTCTTGCACAGTGGCTCTTATACTCATCGGTAATATAAAACTCTAACCAGAAACGGTACATATTATCTTCCGGCAAAGTACACTCCGGAACTAAATCCAGTCCAAAGAACATATAAAGAATCGTACAAGGGAACAATGCCACAACCTGTGTTGCAAGGTCTCCTTCCCATGCTCTTGAACGCTCGAAGGAAGTGTAGGTCTGCTTGCCCGGAGCCATGATGGTTTTCTCCATCTCATCAATGCTGACACCGATTTTCTTTGCCCAGAAGTCACGGTTCAAAATAACCTCATCATGCATTGTTTCTGTTAAAAGGTCATACCAGATTTTCATTTCCTCATAACCGTTACATTTTGCAAAACCAACTGCCCAGCATTTTGTAAACTCCATCAGGTAATTGTAATTCTGCTTAATCTGGAAACGAAATCGATCGTCCGGCATTGTGCCATGTAAAATATCCTGCATATGTGGTGTTTTTTCAATTACAGCCACCGTTTTCTTAATCATTGGTAATAAAGTCTCTTCATAAAATCCCATTGTTTTTCTCTCCTTTCAAATTAACGTTTTACCATAAGTTTCTTTTCCATTTTGTCAATTGCATAAATAAATGGAAGTGTCACTACGAGATAAATAATTGCGACCGCCATAAGAGGGGTTGCATTTGCCGTCATCGACTGCATGGAGCGCCCCTGTTTCAGAAGCTCCTCCACACCGATTACGGATACCTGCGCTGTATCTTTCAACAGCGATACAAATGAGTTTGCCAATGCCGGCAGCGCCTGTTTTAATGCCTGCGGCAAGATGACAAAAAACATCATTTTCACATAATTCATACCAAGCGACTTCGCCGCTTCCTCCTGTCCGGCATCAATTGACTGAATACCGCCGCGGATAAACTCTGCCACATAGGAACCATTGTTTAACGTCAGGGCAAGGATTGCGGTTGTCCATCGGTCCATCTGAATCCCCAGATACGGAAAGGCAAAGAATAAAATGATAACCTGCACAAGCAATGGTGTTCCACGGAAAATATTGATATAAACACCTGCTAAGGTCCGCAGCCACCGCCGCTTTGATATCCTTGCCAATGCGGTGAAAAGTCCGACAATCAGGGATGTAATCATCGCAATCAACGTAAGAATCGCGGTATAACCAAGTCCGGACATCAGCCATTTCATCGACTGATTTAACACGGACATATTAAAGAAATTTTCAATTATTTTGTCCATATTAACCTCCTTTCCGAGACGTCATTTTCTCATTTACTGTGCTGCACTTCCGGTTGCTGCTCCGTTTTTACCGCCCGGCATAAAGTCTTTATTCGGGTCAGCACCAAACCACTTCTGATACAATTTAGCATAGGTTCCATCGGAAACCAGTTCTTTCAATACCCCATTTACTTTGTTACAAAGTTCGGAGTCATCTTTGTTAAATGCGATACCGCACAAAATCGGGTCATCATCAATAATATCCATAACATCAATCTTGTCATTAATCTTTGCCTGATACTGAATGTATGGACCATTGTTAATTACTGCTACTGTTCTGCCGGCTTCCAAATCCATCAAAGCATCTGCCATCGTCTCATATTTCGTAAATTCTTTTTCCTGAATTTTAGATTCATTCTTACTTGCCCATGTCTCAGCAACCGTTCCGGTCTGAAGTCCGATGGTCTGGTCTTTCAAATCAGAAAGAGAATTGATATTGCTTCCCGCCTGTTTGGCAATACCGATTGTTTCATAAAAATATGGGTCTGTGAAAAGAACGAATTCTTTTCTCTCGTCTGTAATCTCCATATCTGCTACGATGGCATCAAACTTATCTGCCTGAATACCGGAAATCAAGCCATCCCATGGATAGTGAACAAATTCTGCTTCATAACCTAATTTGTCACAGATTGCACTCCACAAATCAACGTCAAAACCAACCGGTTTTCCATCCTCATAAAATTCAAATGGTGCATAGTCAACGTTTGCTGCTGCCGTCAATTTTTTCTTACCCGAGTCACTTGTCGAACTGCTTGTTTTTTGTTCGTCGCTGCTGCCACATCCGGTCACCATACCAACTACCATTACACATACAAGCATCATCGATAAAATTTTCTTCATCATAAGAATCACTCCTTTTCTTTCTCTTTTTCGTTGTCATCTATCTGTTTAAGCCGTATGGCGTTAAACCAATTGTTTACGCGCCTCCAGTCGAAACGCCTGCGCCGGACATACCAGTTTACACAAATGGCAGCCAACACATTTATCCGGAAGAATTTCCGGGCTTCTATGAACCACATCCCATTCGATGGCCTGATGACCACCATCCATACAGGACATATAACACCGTCCGCATCCAATGCAGCGGTCTCTGTCAATAGACACCGGAACAATTGTCTTGCGGTCGAGTTCATCCGCTTTTACTACATGGGATAAACCGGCCCCGACAAGGTCGGAAAGTTTTTCGATTCCCTTCTCCTCCATGTAAAGAGACAAGCCGGAAATCATATCCTTAATAATGGAATATCCATACTGCATAACAGCTGTTGTCACCTGCACATTTTCACAGCCAAGCAGGATGAAATCCAATGCGTCCTTCCACGTCTCAATGCCGCCCATGCCACTGATTGGCACACCCTGCAGTTCTTTGCAGACAAAGAGGTCATGGATAAACCGTAAGGCAATCGGCTTCACTGCTTTTCCGCTGTAACCGGACACACAGCTTTTGCCATCAACCACTGGTTTTGGTGCGAGATTTTCCATATCAAAACCGGTCAAACTTTTAATCGTATTGATTGTCGCCAGTCCATCCGCACCGCCTTCCATTGCGGCGATTCCTGCCGGTTCCATATGTCCGACATTCGGCGTGAGTTTTGCAAGGAACGGAAGTTTTGTCGACTCTCTGACTACCTTGCAGAACTGTTTTACGAGTTCCGGATTTTCACCGACATCGCTTCCCATCGTTGAGAGAATCATCTGCGGACAGGAGAAGTTACACTCGATAAAGTCAACGCCTGCTTCTTCCGAAAGTTTTGCTAAAAGCGCCCAGTCTTCCTCGCTCTCTCCCATGATGGAAGATGCCACGATTTTTTCCGGATAATTTTCTTTGAGTTTTGCCATAAATTCCATGTTTGTCTTCAAGTCATAATCTGAATTCATTTCCAGATTCTTAAGTCCGACAAAATTGGTGCTTTCCTTTCTCGTTACATCAAACCGCGGTGAAGTCTCTTCCGGCACCCACGTAGCAACTGACTTAAATACAACGCCGCCCCAGCCCTCTTCAAAGGCTCTGGCAACCATTTCATAGTTGCTTCCCACAACAGAAGATGAAAGGAAAAATGGGTTTTCACAAGGAATTCCTAAAAAATCAATGTTCAAATTACTCATACGCCTCTCCTCCTTTCTCTGCCACAGCAGCCAGATATTCATGAATTTCTTTTACAGCAACCGCTGTATCTAATTTGCCACGGATGCATGCCCTCTCACAGTAACGTCCCTCACACCGGTTGATGCAGGCAAGTGACACGCCTTTATCTTTCACTTGTTTTACTGCACCTCTCTCGTTTTCAAAATGAAGGGATTTAATAAAATCTGCCGGTGCGCATTTATTTGGACAAGCCTTGCTGCACGGAGCGTCGTAACACAACAGACAGCGCTCTGCTTCATTTATCACCCGTTCTTTTCTTAGTGCCGGTATTGCATTCATTTCAATCCCTCCTTAAATATGGAACTTTTCTTTCTTTTTAAATATCTGCCGTCTCCGGCGTGTCCAAGGAATGTGCCGCCGTCAGTAATTATTTTTCCCCTGGCAATTGTTTTCTCAATCTGCCCGGATGTCGTTACGCCTTCCCAAATGGTATACTCTGCTTTGGTATGCATATTGTCTGCCGTAACCGTCATCTTGCCCTCCGGATTGAAAATTACCAAATCTGCATCTTTTCCCGGTTCAATACTTCCCTTTGTTTCACAGCCAAAATATTTTGCCGGATGATAACAGCACATCCTGACTACATCCGAATATGACAACTCGCCATTCACCGCCATCGAAAGCATGTACGGATATCGGTTTTCAACACCCATGCAGCCGTTTGGAATCTTGCGGAAATCATCTTTTCCAAGTGCTTTCTGCTCTAAGGTAAATGGACAATGATCGGTTGCCATCACATCAATGACGCCGTGCTTTACGCCCTCACGGAGCGCCAAACGACTCTCTTCCCCTTTCATCGGAGGTGAACAGACAAACTTCTCAGCGTCCTCTCTTTTATAAACATCCGAGGTAAATTCCAAATACTGAGGACACGTTTCTGCCAAAACAGGTATCCCCTTTTCTTTTGCCCTCTTCACTTCCTCATAACCTTCTGCATTTGCCAGATGTACGATATATACCGGCGCGTTCATCTTCTCGGCAAAATAAACAATTGTTTTATCCGCCTGTGCTTCTACCATTTCATCCCGACTTAAGTAGTGATACCACGGGGATGTGTGTCCTTCCTCGGCATATTTTTTTCTGCGGTACTCCAGCAGAGGATTATTTTCCGCATGGACACAGATCAAAAGATTTTCTTCCTTTCCGTAAGCAAGGATTTCACAAAGTCCTGCCTCGTCCATCATCATGTTGTCTTCACGGTAAGTGGTGTACACCTTAAAACTGGTCACGCCATCGTTTCCCGCTTCTTTCATTTCCTGTTTTGTCGTTTCGTTCCAATTCGTGATGCCAAAGTGGAATGCATAATCAATACAGGCTTTTTTCTCTGCCGACTGTTTATCTCTCAGATACCGGTCGTGAAGTGATTCTCCTTTTATCTGATTCAGATAATTGAACACCGTTGTCGTGCCGCCAAATGCTGCCGCCACCGTGCCATCATAATAATCATCTGCACTTGTTGTTCCGTTAAACGGAAGTTCGAGGTGCGTATGCACGTCAACCGCTCCCGGTAAAACAAGTTTTCCTTTGGCATCTATGACCGTGCCTTCCGACTCGATGTCTTTTGCAATCGCTGTAATTACCCCATCCACCACTTTTACATCTGCTTGATACATACTGTATGGTGTTACGATGGTTCCTTCTTTTATAACCATTACGTCCATATCTGCCTCCGTTTCCAAAGCTTTCGCTCCTAAAAAAAATAACGCAGCAACGGCTTTTATCATTCAGCGCCATTGCTGCGTTTCATACTTTGTTTCTCTGTGGTTTATTCCCACAATTTCTTATAAATTTCAATTATATCCTGTTCGGATATTGGCTTCATTGTATTACCCGGGCTTCCACTTGTCAAGGCATCATGTGCCATTTTTTCCATATGAGCAAAAAATTCATCTTTTGGAATGCCATATTCTAAAAGGGTTGGAATCTCACAAATTTTGCAGATTTCATTTAACGCCTCAATGAATTTTTCCGAAGCTGTTTTATCATCATCTTCTGCTGTTGCCGCCCCGATTTCACGTCCCAGATTGGCGAATTTTTCATAGGCACCATCGAGCGCAAATGCCAGACATTTTGTCAAAAGCATCGCATTGGAAATTCCATGCGCTACATGGAACAGTGCACCAATCGGACGACTCATGCCGTGTACCAGCGTAACGGTTGAGTTATTGATACAGATACCTGCCTCATACGAAGCAACAGACATCTCATAACGAGCCTTTTCATCACTGCCGTCTTTGTATGCCGCCGGCAGATACTTCATGATTCGTTTTACGGCTGATACGGCAAGCGTATCCGTCACAGGCAATGCCTTTCTTGAAGTATATGCCTCAATTGCATGGGTGAGTGCATCCATTCCGGTTGCCGCCGTAATCGACTTTGGTGCCGAATAGGTGTATGCCGGGTCAACAATCGCAATCTTTGGTACCAGATAACCGCCCTTTAACAGCATCTTAATATCTTTTTCCACATCGGTAATAACTGTAAACTGCGTTGCCTCGCTGCCGGTTCCGGCAGTCGTCGGAATTGCCACTACCGGCGGAATCGGTTTCTCAATTACTTTGCCGTTGTAATCTGCAATTTTACCTTCATTCGTAATCATAGCAGCAATCGCTTTTGCGGAATCCAATGGACTTCCACCACCAATACCGATGCAGAAATCACATCCGTTTTCTTTGTATGTTGCAATTCCCTCGTCAATCATTACATTGGTCGGCTCGCCGGTAATGCCATCAAAAACAAAATAGGCAATTCCGATTTCCTCCAGTGCTTTTTTCAACTCTGCCATCATGTCGGACAAAACGACATGTTTTCCTGTCACAATCAAAGCTTTTTTTCCGCATTTTTTTAGATAAGGCTTTGCCTCTTCCAAAGCTTTTGAGCCGATTAATGTATATTCCGGTGTTTTAAATAATGCCATAGCAAATTCCTCCTAAATCATTTCTTTGTCTACCATTGAAAGAACTTCATCCACTTTCACCATTTCTTCCCGAATCTGCTCCTCGGTAATAATCAGTGCCGGGCTGATGAAAATCATGTTTTCATGAGAATAGGTAAAGAACTTCTTCTCCATCAGCGCTTTAACGATTTTACCCATCAAACCTTTTTCATCTTTGCCATACGGAACAAGCGGCTCTCTGGTCTCCTTGTCCTTGACAAATTCAATGGATGAGAACAATCCGATGTAACGGACATCACCGACACATGGATGTTTTTCTTTCAACTCTTCTAAAATCTCACCGAGCACCTTTCCTGTCTTCTGTACATTTTCCAAAATATTATGTTCAAAATAATAATTTACACAAGCTACGCCGGCGGCACAGGCAAGTGGATGTCCACTGTAAGTCAAGCCACAGGATAATAAGTTGTCGTTGAAAAACTCTGCAATCTTTTTGCTGACAGCGACACCGCCAAGTGGTACATAACCGCAGGTAACACCTTTAGCAAATGTAACCAAATCCGGTACAACATCAAAGTTTTCAAAAGCAAATAATTTACCGGTACGTCCAAAGCCTGCCATAACTTCATCGCATACCATAAGGATTCCAAATTCATCACAAATCTTACGAACTCCAGGCAGATATCCTTTCGGCGGAATAATCACACCGTTGGAACCGGTAATGGTTTCAAGGAAAATCGCTGCCACGCTGTCTGCGCCCTCATAAATAATCTGTTCACGAAGTTTGGCAAGATAAAACTCGGTAGCTTCTTCTTCACTGGCAAATCGTATTTTTTCCTGATATACATAAGGATCAAAGAATTTGATAAATCCCGGAACACCAGGCTCCAATGCGTATCGTCTCGGCTCTCCGGTCAGGTTGCCGGCTCCGAAAGAGGAACCATGATAACTTCTGTAACGGCTGAAAATTTTATTTCTTCCCGTATACATACGAGCCATCTTTACAGCATTTTCATTTGCATCCGCTCCGGCATTTGTGAAAAATATTTTTCCAAAACTGTCCGGCAAATGCTCAATTAAAAGTTTTCCTAATGTGCTTCGTGCCTCACAGCCAAGTGCCGGCGAGAGGTAACAATACTGTGACGCCTGTTTCGTAATCGCCTGCTCAATCTCTTTGTTTCCAAATCCTAAATTCAAATTCACAAGCTGTGATGTCATATCCGTGTAACGGTTTCCATCGTAATCGTAGAAGTAAATTCCTTCTGCTTTTTCAATCGGCATTGGATTTGAATTTTTCTGCTTACTCCACGACTGAAGTACATACTTTTTCGCATTTTCATTAATTTCTTTTGGTGTCATAGAATAACCTCCCTTTCATGTTTTTCTCTGTGTTGGTTACACTATATCGCATTCCGGCACAACATGATATGGGCGGCAGCCCAAGTTTTTTTGTGCTGTAGCACAATTGCTTTCTACTCCAAATGAAAAAGAAACCTGCCAGCCCTCTTGCCTGTGCAGGTTTCTTTTTACATTTAAGTTTTCTTTTTAGTTATAACCGATTGCCATCAGGGTGAACTTCTTTGATTCACTTTCATCATTCATGCGAAGTTCAATTGTATGCTCTGCCTCGGCATCCTCTTCGATGGCTACATATACTTTACCGTTGTTCCATCCGCTGGTATCATAACCACTCAGAGTTGCCTGAAGTTTGCCATCTACATACAAATCAGCCGAACCATATTCTGTCGAATTGCTTAATTTGTAAATTAACGTAAGTGCTTTACATTTTACTTTTAAGTTCAAAGCGCCCGTGCCGCTTGTTGACGTATGCATCCAGTTATCCGGGAACCATGCCGCGCCTTTTTGTCCCTTATACTCGTATTGAAAAGAGCCCGTTGCATTATCATTCTGATTAAATCCGCCGGAGCTAAATGATGTAATTGCATTGTCCTTTGTAACATCAGTCTTAGAATCCAACATCTTCATTCCCTGGTAAGCAGATGACTTAACCGGTGCCATCGCATCCATATCAGTGATATTATCTTCTTCTGCCGTTTCTTTATCCATCTTATCAAACATGCGTGTAATACAGTCTGCCATCAACTGATAACCAGTGTTGTTTGGATGCAGAGAATCACCAAAGTACCATTTATAAAATGCTTTCTGGTCATTTCCACCAAAATAAGACGAAATCGCATTTCCCATACTAATCATCGGTAAATCATAATGCGTACCAAATGGACGATAACTGTTTTCACAGACAACACCGCCACTCGCCTTCTGAAATACTGAGAACACAAGCACAACGGCAGAGCCGGATTTCAATGCCTGGCGAATCAGTCCTTCATAACCTTTTCCTGCGGTTGCCGTACCATAATCATTTACAGCGAATTCAATGAACAGCACATCCGGATGGTCGCTTCCCTCCGGCAAACGATCAATCACATCACGGTTGTAACGTACCACACCAATATCGGATGGCGTTCCGCTCATTCCGGCATTGATAAAGTGAACATTTTCTCCATTGTTCTTTCCATATTTTGCTCCAAACGTCTTTGCGGAAACTTCCGCATAACACATGCTGTTTGGTTTTGCCAATGCGCCCTCAGTAATGGAACCACCAATGTAGGCAAGCGTGACGTCTTTTCCGTCTCTCGCATTTTGGATTACTTTCTTGATTCTTGCGTTATTTCCGGTTGAGTACACACTATTTTCAAGCATCTCCTCGTACTGAGCATCTGTAACTTTATATACATCATTCTGTGCTTTTCCGCTAATGATAACATCATCCACAAGGAATGAATCTGTCGCGGTAGTCATGGTGAGTGTCATCGCGACATCGCCCTGATTTTTCGGAATCGTAATTTCACCTTTGAGCGTAGTCCATTTACCGCTTACGCAAGTTTTTCCTGCATCTGCGTTTGTAATCAGCGTAACGTCTCTTGCCATTCCATTCTGGTCCGTATAAGTCATACGAAGTGCAACCTTCTGGCTTTTTCCGGTATCCTGCTTTACAACAACGCTGAACTGATAATGCTCACCGGCAATCACATACTCGGAAATTGGAAGTTTTGCACCATCTGTTTCACTCGTTCTGTCTTTCACAAGAAGACTGTTCATACCGCCTTCTGTGTAGTTCTGTGAATTGGAAACTTCCAGTTTGCCACCAATCGGCGCAAATCCTTTGAGGTCCCCGTCTTCAAAATAGTTACTGTATACTTCCGACGCAACCGGTTCCGGCGTCTTAATCGGCACTTTGGTCACCTGTGGTTTCTCCGATGGTGTGCTTGTCGGCTGATTTGTCGGCTGATTTGTCGGCTTATCCGTCTGCACCGGTGCCTTCGTTACCTCAACTGTCTTTTTCTTTGTTACAATAATCTTTACGGTTCCGATTTTCTTTGTCTTTTTCTTATACTTTTCCTTCACCGTAACTTTGGCAGTTCCGACTTTTACTGCTTTCACCTTGCCGGAAGCTGAAACTTTAATTTTTTTGTTTGATGCGGTAAATTTGTATTTTGCTTTTTTCTTCTTATTCTTCACCACAATCTTTTTTGATTTTCCCTGCTCAATCGTAATTGTTTTTTTGGCAGGTTTTGCTTTCTTTGCTGCCGCACTGCTGTCCGATGCCGTGGCCGTTAATGACACAACCATCGCCACAGCCAGTCCGTGGCAAAGTAACTTCTTCATTTTTGCGCAACCCATAATTGGCCTCCTTTATAATTTTATGTCTATATTATAGGGGATTTGTATAAGTTTTGCAAGGCAGCATTTTTTCAAGTTTCGTAAATTATCAAGAAAACGGGTACGTTAAGTGGGCACTCTCGTTAAACAAACGCGTAAGGGTATCGGCATGTTAAATACACATGCTCGATACCCACGTGTTTGTACCCACTTATCGCAACCGTTTTCTTGATGATTTACTGGAATCCTGAAGCCCTGTACGACAACGCTTTTTCCTTGACTTGAAGATTTGCGTTGCATCTGAAGCAAAATATATAACATATCTTCTTTTATTAAAAAAATATTTCACTGTAATCTTAGTCAGAAAATGAGAATGTTGCTTTCACTATGAGGAACATTCTCATTTTCTAGTTAAGCATACAGTGAAACTATTTACTAATTTATTCCAACCCTTCATTATAAATCCGATTGATGGCTGCCTGTGCTTGTTCCATCTCATGTTTTTTTATGATTCGGTCTCTGTCTTCTAAGATTGCTATCATTTCGTCGACAAGCTGTTCTTCTTTTAGCTCGGTCATGCGGTACAAATAGCCGAGCATTCGTGTCGCTGTATAATCGGTATTCATATATTTGTATGCAATTTCTCGGCAAAGGCTTTCAGCGAAACCTTTTTGTAATAATATTTCGTAAATTGCGTCACTTTTTCTTGTATCCATGAAATTCCTCCAATTTCAATACACTATTGCTCACCTGCATATTGCTACTTTCCAGACGTAACAAATCTAAAATCGCATTCATCGTGTCTGTCCACCATAAACATATACGCAGGCACCGCCCACAATCACCAGATAAAACGACCGGAACGGATTTTGGAGACTTCTTTAGAAACCCGGCATTTTCCCAAAATCAATGCCATATGTGTAATACGTTCCCGTGTCTTTTCTCATAAGAAGTGCTTCGTTCATTTTTATGTATTCAATTCCTTTCACGAGAAATGATTTACCAACGGCTGTGTTGTATAGTCCTTCGGTTAGGGTTTGGTAAGTAGGCATAGGCGCTCCTTTCTTAGTGCTTTTGAGGTTGAAATGTTTGGTTTTAGTGTAGCATGTTTTGGGGGATGGGGCAATTATCTTCTTTTTATTTTTGATTGTAAAAATAGCACCCTTTTGATCTAGGTACTAATTTGATGTTGCCTCATCTCTGTATTTCTTCTCCAATCTATCACACACAGTATTAAAGTCTTTTGTCTTTCCCTCTTTTATCTGTTCTAACCCAGCCATATTACTCAGTCCTTTCCGTTTACATTATTGCAGCAAATCCACTGAGAGATTTTTAGTAAAAAGGCATTTTGTAAATCATAATAATTGCAACCAGCATACAAAAAATAATAGTAAATTTATCAAAACCACATATTTTTTTCTTACCTGTTGTTTTACCGAATTCAAATGGGGCATATGACCGATACCGATACATTTGAATCAAAGCATATACAACCTCAAATAACGCAACAAAAAAGAAAATGAAATGTGTCATACCAAAACGCCATGTAAACAACGCATGAATTAAAATCCCAAGAATGAAGCCAATACCACAATAAAAATACGAATGAAAACCACGGTATTTTCTTTCCTGTTTACTATAATGACTAAACATAGAATTTCCCTCCTCTGTCTACTATGTCAAATTCTGAGTTTCTTTCCCATCATAATTTACAATTACGCAACCGTCATTAATACTCTTTTTCGATTTCTGTTTCATTCCATACATGGTTTTGAAATATGAATTGGGAGTGGGTAAAAAGGACTTCAGCACCTTTATAATGACAAAACTGCTGAGGGATTTTTAGTATAAGCGTATTTTGCAAATCGCCAGAATTGCGAGCGCCATGCCGACAATAAGCCCTAATATATCAAAACCATCTATCTTTTTATCTCTGTAAGGAGCATACGAATTACGTCGATACATTTGAACAAGTGCGTATATAATCGCAAGTATACCAGATAAAAGCATGGTGTAATGTGCTGTCCCCCAGCGAAATGTAAAAAGCGCATGACACAATGTGCCGAGCGAGCAACCTATACCGACATAGATCGTATTGTGATATTCCATATATTTCTTTGTTTGTTTATCTTCATAGCTTGCCATGTAATTACCTCCACTTCTTACTATGATAAATTCTAAGTTGCTTACCCGCCATAATTTACAATATCCTCAAGTCCACTTTTTGACATCATCAATCTTTCACATCATATTCACCACGATTAAAACGCCTCATGGTTTCATTTTTCCCTTTAAGAACAAGATCTCTGTTGAGTGCCTCATGATCTGTGTGATAACCGTCTGGTGGAGTTCTATTATTAAATTTAATTTCATCCCAGTGACCTAACAGATAACATACGATTATTGTTAATATTCCACTAATTAATTCTGCCATAATAAATTCCTCCTTAATTGAATATTTTTTCAAAATATAGTTACTGCTGTTATAGTTTGTCACCCCTTCCTTCCCTTTCGATGCCTTCATCCTACCACACTTTGTTGTCCAATAAACATCCCACTAGGCATATTTATAACATATTACTCACTTTCATTGATGAAATCTTCTCATATTTTGCCAAGCCTAAAATCCTTTATTTTTAAGTTTTTTACTTTGTTACCTCGAAACAAATGAGCTAAAAGTGCTGACTAAACTTTCTAACAGGGCCTTGCCCCAAGTAGAATACCTCTGCCAGCTTTTTTATTGCACTATTATTCCTATACTGTTATATCAGATACATGATTTTCCAAATGAAGGAAGGCGTATAATTGAATATAAGTTATGGATACTATCATAGATACAAAATCAAATAACCGTTTAGGTATGTTATCAGATTAGAATTTTTGCTTGCATTTTTTCTAAGTATATAGTATAGTACATGTGTCGAAAAAGGTGTGTGTTTTCGGACTGCACTGGGGGAGTCACTCTGTGGCTCCCTTTTATGTTGCACATTTTTGTCAGATGGCAGGAAAAAATTTGGTTCGTAAACGCTCCGAAGAGCGGCATATCATTAAAGGTGCTTTCTACATTCCGCTGGCAGCTTGTCTGACCAGGGAAGCAGATCTTCACAGAAATCCACACCATGGTCATCCATGTATCTGGGGATTTCTTCCAAAAGATACTTGAAATAATTATAAGGCTTGAGTTTATTCGCCTTTGCAGTTTCAGCAATGCTGTAAATCATCGCACTTGCTTCAGCGCCTGCAACAGTATCGATCATAATCCAGTTTTTCTTTCCAACACAGAAAGGTCGAATGGATTGTTCTGCGGCGTTGTTATCCATTGGCACTTCTCCATCTTCCAGGAAGGTTCTAAGTACCTCTAGCACTTTTTTAAGAAGAGAGCTGGAGGTCTGCTCCATAACACAAATGGTCACACCGTTGACAGATATATCCAGAAAGGAATCCTGTATTAATGCGCTATTCGAAGCAACTGCTGTCGACTCTGGTTCCGTATGCATCAGTTCCATAGGAGCCGGAATAATTGCATGTTCTACGGTATCGCTTGGAATAGAATCAAGGCAGGCTTTTCTAACTTGCGCAAAGCGATAATAGTAATTCGCCTTGGTGATGTTATTTGCCTGACACCATTCGTCTACGGACATGCCATTTGGACGATTCCGGCATTCCTGAACCATTGCAACCCATTCACGAATGCGACAGCTGCGCGCTACTTGTGATGTTTGAGATTTCATAAACTTAACCCTCTTGACTGTCCAAAAAGTTTAGGCTAAACTTTTTGGACTGGTATAAAATGTTAAGTCTATTTTCTCAAAAAATAAAAAAACATTCTATATACTGACTATGAAGCGTTTACTGTTAATCTCAATTAAATATATAAGCATCCCTCCTCATAGAATTGCCTTAATATATCTATTTATGGCTTCTACAACATCCTCTTTGTTTTTATGCATTTCATAAATTTCAAAAAAACAATCTTTCATATAATTTCTTAATTCAATAAGCCTTTCATCGCGTACAAAATCTTTATTATAACTGGACTCCTTCTGCTTTTCACAAACTGGCAACAAGTCACTTGCATTTTTTACTTTCTCCCACTCGCCCATTTGATTAACTTCTGTACATACAATATCACACTTATCACTTCCATGGCACAGTAGGTCACCATTTTCGCACATCAAAAATTCATTTTTTAAATCCAATTCAATGATGTTATACCAATTTTGCAAATAAATGACAATATCGTTTGAGCAAAAATATTTTATCATTTCACAGATTTCATTTAATAGATAGCTTCCCCCAAATCCAAACAAATAATAATCTTCTAATAACTGAAAAAAATGGTTACGTACAATAATATCTCTTTCAGATTTTCTCTTTTCTAACTCATCATTATCAAAAATCAAATAATGATAATATCCTGCTATGTAACTTCCCATCAAATAATTATTTACAGATTTATCACAAGTAATTAGCAAGTTATAAAAAATAATTTCTTCTATTTTCCTTGCTAAATAAATGTAATATTTTTTATCCCAATTATAAATATACTTTGGAAGGAAAAAAAGTGAATTAACATATTTTGATGTTAAATGTATAGTCGTCCTCCTTTCCTTTATATACTTTTTTTCAACGTCTATAACCATTTGTAACGTTTTTTCCAATGTATCTACGCACGTACAACTATAATGTATTAAATTTATATATGGCAAATCATCAAATACTGTCTCCTCTTCTCCAAAGCAGCTGTTATAACTATTTCTGTCATTCCCCATGTTATTATAATATTTTTCCAATGCACTCTCTGTTTCTTTTAATAAATCCTCATAGTATTCTGATTCTCCAGGT
>ENA-OUQN01000058-OUQN01000058.1-human-gut-metagenome-genome-assembly--contig:-NODE-58-length-88458-cov-5.807427_pt1 | contig 88458 bp, 81 predicted proteins | sample MGYA00237950_ERZ548832 | MGnify/ENA primary metagenome ERZ548832 (study PRJEB26490, sample SAMN05194703) | human gut metagenome | biome: terrestrial biome; feature: human-associated habitat; material... | reverse complement strand
TGGGCAAAGACATATTTGTTTTTGTTCATATGCAGTCTATCTTATAGACTACAATGTAGTAAATTCAAATCGTCGCACCCTAAAAATGCTTGTAAAAGACTATATTTCAATTATTTCAAAGACCAATTTCCATTTTTAACGGGACAGTAATGATAATACTTATTTAAATTTTTAAAATAGAAAACAATCAAGATTTGAAGGGGATTTTGTATCTTTGTCATTAAATTACCATTGGATTTATGAATAAAAATATACCCAGCATACATTTAACGGACTTTCCGGAAAAGATTACTATCAAAGATACTTCTGCAGGAAAAGTACAAATTTATATGTATGGTCCTAAATCATATGACAATCAACTAGCCGTCATCACACATTACCTGCACAATCGTAACCTCATCAATGATTTTTCAATTAAACAAGCGAAAAAATATTTAAAAGAATATTTAGAATACAAGTTCCCCAAAATTGAAGTTACAGAAGATATCTTACATGATCCAATACAAGCTGGATTATTTAATGATTTTTTCCAAATACCTTTCCCCGATCCAATTGACTACAAATTTACTTTCATTGATTTATTTGCAGGAATGGGAGGTTTTCGTCTTGCCATGCAAGCACAAGGTGGAAAATGTGTTTTTTCTTCTGAATGGAATCCTTTTGCACAAAAAACATACATGGCAAATTTTGGAGAGATGCCATTTGGTGATATCACAAAAGAGGAAACTAAAAAATATATCCCCGAGAAATTTGACATATTGTGTGCAGGCTTCCCATGTCAGCCATTTTCCATTGCCGGAGTATCCAAGAAAAAAAGTCTGGGAAGAGAGACTGGCTTCAAAGACAAAACTCAAGGAACTTTGTTTTTTGATGTTGCAGAGATTCTAAACAGACACAGGCCTAAAGCTTTTTATCTGGAAAATGTAAAAAATCTTGTCTCACACGACAAAGGAAATACATTTAAAGTTATTCAATCTACATTGGAAGAGCTGGAATACTCGATTCATTATCAAGTAATGGACGGGAAAGATTATGTGCCGCAGCATAGGGAACGTATAATGATTGTAGGTTTTGATAAAAGACGTTATAAAGGAAAAGAAGAATTTAGATTTCCTAAAGCCAATAATCCACTCAAGAAAATACAAGATATTTTAGACAATTATCCAGATCCTAAATACACCCTTTCAGATAAACTATGGACTTATCTGCAAAATTATGCAGATAAGCATAAAGCCAAAGGAAATGGATTTGGATTCGGCTTAGTAGACCTGAATGGTATAAGTCGTACTTTAAGTGCAAGATATTATAAAGATGGTTCGGAAATTCTTATACCGCAAGAAAACGGTATGAATCCTCGTCGGTTAACACCAAGAGAGTGTGCACGACTAATGGGATATCCAGACGAATATATTATAAATAAAGTGTCTGATGTACAGGCATACAGACAATGCGGTAACTCAGTAGTTGTACCTTTAATTACCGCAGTTTCAAAACAGATAGTCCAAACAATGCTAACAGAATAGCCATGAGTGACATATTAAACAGTGCTATTGCTAAAGTACAAAGCTCAAGACATGCATTTTGCCGTTTTATTACAGCCAATGATACAGGAAAAAACGGTTCACATCAGGCTGGCTTTTATATACCAAAATGTGCAGCCCTGCTCCTATTTGACAAACCTGGAACAAAAGGAGAAAATAAAAGCAAACTGGTTAAAGTAAAATGGCAAGATGATTTCGTCACTGACAGCCGTTTTATATATTACGGTCAAGGAACACGTAATGAATATCGAATTACGCGTTTTGGCAAGAATTTCCCTTTCTTTGAGGAAGAGAACGTTGGAGACCTGCTAATCATAGCACAAGAAAGCGATGATTATTATCATGGTTTTGTCTTACAAACAGATCAAGAGATTGATGATTTTTTTGCATACTTCAATCTCTCACCGGAAATGACCAACCAGTTGATAGATATTTCTCAGCCTATATCTTCAGAAGAACAGGTACACATTAGGATCCAGGAAGTAGTTTCTTCATATACAGACTTCCCGGGAACTATACAGATGGCACAATTAGCAAGAGATTTGTACAATAATATCCATAATATCACTAATACAGAAATTTCTAAAAATCCAGACCTTCAATTATTGAAATGGATTGATACTGAATACTGCTTATTTAGAGGATTTGAAGAAAAAATATATGCGCCTATTTATAGTAAGCCTTTTGCAAATTGTCAAGAATTAGTCCAATTCTCCAACGCAATCCTTAACCGAAGGAAATCACGCGCAGGAAAATCGTTGGAGCATCATCTCGCAACCATATTTACTGCTGCTCAATTAAGATTTGAAGAACAAGTTATTACAGAAGACAATAAAAAACCAGATTTTATATTCCCCAGTGGGGAAGCTTACCATAATCTGTCATTCCCTACAGATAAATTAGTTTTCTTAGGAGCCAAAACAACCTGCAAAGATCGTTGGAGACAAGTTTTAAATGAAGCCAATCGTATTGATATCAAATATTTATTTACTTTACAGCAAGGCATTTCCAGAAACCAATTGCAGGAAATGAAGCATGAACATTTAAAGCTTGTAGTACCAGAAGCTTACAAATCATTTTTTGACAAAGAATTTCAACCTGAGATCGAAACATTAGGCTCTTTTATAACTATGGTAAAATCAAAGCAATAAGACAAATATCCCAAGCTACACTAAAAACAAGTCTATTTACAATTCAGTTTTTACTCAAAAATATATGGATGTCCTATCAAAAGAGCAACGGCACAGAAACATGACAGCCATACACTCGGCTAACACCAAACCTGAAATAACGGTTAGAAAATATCTATTCGCCCATGGATTCAGATTTCGGATAAATTATTCCCGCCTTCCGGGACATCCTGATATTGTACTACATAAGTATCGTACATGTATCTTCATCAATGGTTGCTTTTGGCATGGACATGAAAATTGCAAATATTATGTTATACCTAAATCAAACACAAGTTTTTGGACACAAAAAATATCACGCAATATTGATCGAGACAAACAAGTACAAAGAGAACTAGCCCAAATGGGATGGCATTGTATTACAATCTGGGAGTGTGAATTAAAACCTAAGAAACGAGAGCAAACCCTTCTTTCTTTAGAATATACACTTCACCATATTTTTCTAAAAAACCATAAAGTTACAGAATCTAAGATACCCGACTTACCAAAACAAGAAATATAATTTCCCTCCCCAAACAGCCGGCAGAGAGTCTGCCATACTTTCAGGGAGGGAAATTACAGAAAATGATCACTTACAGGATTCCGAACCGTTTCAGATCTTCGTCAGGGGAAGTAATGCCGCCGATGCCGAACTGCTCAACCAGCACTTTGGCCACATTGGGTGAAAGGAAAGCCGGCAAGGTGGGCCCCAGGTGGATATGCTTTACGCCCAGACTCAGCAAGGCCAGCAGGACAATGACGGCTTTCTGCTCGTACCAGGCAATGTTGTACACGATGGGCAGTTCGTTGATATCATTCAACTGGAAAACTTCCTTCAGTTTCAGGGCAATGACGGCCAGTGAGTAGCTGTCGTTGCATTGTCCGGCATCGAGCACACGGGGGATTCCCTGAATGTCACCCAACGGAAGCTTGTTGTAACGGTACTTTGCGCAACCGGCCGTCAGGATGACCGTATCTTCCGGAAGGGCCCGGGCAAAGTCGGCATAGTAGTCACGGCTCTTCATGCGTCCGTCGCATCCGGCCATGACCACAAACTTACGGATGGCACCGCTCTTTACAGCCTCAACTACCTTGTCGGCCAGTTGCATCACCTGATTGTGGGCAAATCCGCCGACGATCTCTCCCTGCTCCAGTTCCACGGGCGGCTGGCACTGTCTGGCCAGGGCGATAACTTCCGAGAAATCCTTATGACCATCGGCATCTGCAGCAATGTGTCTGCATCCGGGATAGCCTGTCGAATTGGCCGTGAACATCCGCTCCTTATAAGAGGCATTTTCCAGCGGCGGAACAATGCAGTTGGTCGTAAAGACAATCGGGCCGTTGAACGCCGTAAACTCTTCGCGCTGTTTCCACCAGGCATTTCCATAGTTGCCCACAAAATGCTTGTACTGCTTGAAGGCCGGATAATAGTGTCCCGGAAGCATTTCACTATGCGTATATACATCCACTCCCGTACCTTCGGTCTGGCGCAGAAGTTCCTCCAGATCGTGCAAGTCGTGTCCGCTGATCAGGATGCCCGGATTCTTCCCTGCTCCGATGTTCACTTTCGTCAGTTCCGGATGACCGTATCGGGTGGTATTGGCCTGATCCAGCAAAGCCATCACCTGTACCCCGTATTGTCCGGCTTCAAGCACCAGTGCCACCAGTTCGTCTGCACGCATCGCCTGCACGGTGATACGTGCCAGAGCCGACTGCATAAAGGCATGAATGGCATCTTCCGTAAAGCCCAGACGCATGGCATGCTCGTGGTAGGCAGCCATTCCCTTCAGTCCGTACATCAGCAGTTCCTTCAGCGAACGCAGATCTTCGTCCGGTTCTCTCAATACGCCGACAGAAGCTGATTTGGCCAGGTATTCTTCTTCCTCTCCGCACCAGGTCAGTTCATCCACCTCCGGCAAAGTGATGCCTGCATCCACGGCACGGGCTTTCAGACGGTCGCGCAAAAGGAATCCCTCGCGTACACGGGCCAGGATGCTTTCATCGTCAAAGTTGGCATTGGTAATCGTCGCGAAAAGTGCGTCGGTGACAAAGGCATTCGTATCGGCATCTACCTGGCATCCTTCCGTACGCAAGGCATCGGCAGCTACCGACACTCCCCGCACCACGAAGAGCAGCAAATCCATGTAGCGTGCGGTGGTATCTTTCTTTCCGCACACTCCTTTCAACACACATCCAGTGCCCTTGGCAGCTTCCTGACACTGGTAACAAAACATATTTCCTTCCATATTCCTTCTTGGGTTATTGTTGATTTTTCATTAAGTTTGCGCAAAGATCCGGAATCCCGGAGAGGATTTCTGTAACTTATGTGACACGCAACCCAAAGAAAAGTTAAAAGAAAGATGCATACCGAAGTTTTGAACCGGATGAGCCTGTTTGAAGGGGGTGATCCGGAAGCGCTCAGCCAGTTGCTGCGCGAAGCCCCGAACAGCCTGCGCACGTATAAGGAAGGAGAATTCATTGCCCGTCAGGGTGACGTGTGCCGTTCTCTGTTTATTCTGATGAAGGGAAATGTCAGGACACAAATGGAGAACGCCGAAGGCAAGCAGCTCACCATCGACCGGATCAAGGCACCCGATATTCTGGCACCGGCTTTTATCTATGCCTCGGAGAACCGCTTCCCGGTGAATGTGGAAGCAACGGAACTCTGCGAGGTGCTTGTCATGGACCGGAAACGTTTTGAGAATTTCATGCATGCCCAGCCGGCCGTGATGCGGAATTTCATTGCCATCATTTCCGACCGCAGCCTGTTTCTGAGCCGCAAGCTGAATGAATTTGCCCTGCAGAGCCTGAAATCACGTCTGCTGAATTACCTGAAGATGCACGGGGGCATCCACAACCAGCAGGAAGTGGCCTTTATTCTGGGAGTGGCACGTCCGTCACTGGCCCGTGCCCTGGCAGAACTGATTGCGGAAGGAAAAGTCACCATGTCGGGCAAACAGGTGATCCTGCACACTGCCGGCTGAATCTCACCCGAGCGGGCTGTCTTCCTCTACCGGAAGCATGTCACTCTGAATGTTGCTCATGCTTCCCCACAGGCTATACCGGGCTTCCGGATTCATGGCTTCCAGCCGGGCCAGCACTTCCTTCATGTCCGAACGGTGGGAATCCTTTTCATACGGACAGTTCTTTACCTGCTTGCGGAAACCACGGAGAGCGGCCATTTCCTTCAGATCGGCTTCATGCACCAGACACATGGGGCGGATAATGGTCATGTCGAACTTGCGCATCACCAGACGCGGCGGCATGGTACTGAACGCTCCCTGGAAGGTCATGTTCATCAGCAGGGTTTCCAGAATGTCATCCATGTGGTGACCCAGTGCAATCTTATTGCATCCCTGTTCCTTGGCCACGGTGAAAAGTGCCTTGCGGCGGTTCCACGAACAAAGGAAACACGGTGACTTCCGCGTGTCGGTCGACGGATCAAACTCCGTTTCGTAACACACATAGGGTACTCCCAGACTTTCGGCATATTCGCGCAGGTAGGTCTGGTCGGACTCGTAGGCAATGTTCTTCATCACCACATGCGCAGCCACTACCGAAAACTTCGGTTTGTAGATACGCGAACGCCGGGCCAGCAGCTCCAGCAAGGCCAGCGAATCCTTTCCTCCCGAAAGCCCCACCAGAATGCGATCGCCTTCTTCTATCAGCCTGTAATTCATCACTCCTTTCATGAACCGCTGGTTGATGCGGCGCATCAGGCGGTCTTCTTCCGTCATTTTTCCCATGTTTCGTATCTTGTTAAAACGGCGACGAAATTACGAAAAATATGTTTTGATTGTGTCACAGAATTTGCTAATTTCGCAATAAGATCCAACCGGTTCAGAAACGGCCTCCGGAAAAGATGGGTCCGGTCTCCCTGTTCCGGGGAAACAGATCTCCCGGAGCAGGAAGGAACTTAAAAATAAAAAATGAAGGAATGAAAATGGCATAATTCGGAGAATATGCCTATATTTGAGAAACTTTTAAATGACAGAGACAATGAAAAAGAAATACATATTTCCCCTTTTGGCATTGTGTTTTACCGGCAATGCTTTCTCACAGACTTTAAGCCAGGCCCAGAAATGGTTTACGGAAGGCAAGTTTGCCGAAGCCAAACCCGTATTCGAGAAGCTGGTGAGACAGGCTCCTTCGAATGCCAACTATAACTTCTGGTATGGTGCCTGCTGCTATGAAACGGGAGAACTGAGCAAAGCGGTTCCCTATCTGGAGAAAAGTGCAGAACGCAAAGTGATCAACGGCTTTCTTTATTTGAGCAAAGCCTATTATGATCTGTACCGCTTCGATGAAGCCATCCAGAATCTGGAGGATCACATCTACTGGCTGGAACGGAAAAAACGGGACACTTCGGAAGCTGAAACCCTGATGGAACGCTACCGGATGGGAGCCCGCATGATCCGAGGAGTGGAAAAAGTGGCTGTCATCGACAGTTTCACGGTCAGCAAGCGGGACTTTCTCAGTGCCTATAAGCTCAGCCGGGAATCCGGTGAGATCAAGGCAACCGGAGAAAGCGGATGCACGGAATTCACCAACGAAATGGGTGACAAGAAGATTCTGGCACGTCCCAATGCAGACGGAGCAACCAGCCTGTACGGCAGCGTGAAAATGATCGACAAGTGGAGTGATCCGGAGCCGCTGAAAGGACTGGAAGAGGGAGGAACCAACCTGAACTATCCTTTCCTGGATTCGGACGGTATCACCCTCTATTATGCCGCGCAGGGGGAAGAAAGTCTGGGCGGATATGATATCTTCATTACCCGCTATGACTCGGATGACAATGCCTATCTCCGGCCGGACAATCTGGGATTCCCGTTCAACTCAGTTGCCAATGACTACATGTACGCCATCGACGACTTCAACAACCTGGGATGGTTTGCTTCCGACCGCTACCAGCCGGAAGACAAGGTCTGCGTTTATGTATTCGTTCCGAACGAGTCCAAACAGGTTTACGACTACGAATCAACCAGTCCCGAAATGCTTCAGGCAGCCGCTTCCCTGCAATGCATCCAGAAGACACAGACTGATGCAGCCAAGGTGCGCCTCGCCCGTCAGCAACTGGCCAAAGTGATGTACGGACAGGACGAGCAAAAGAAAAAAGGAGACTTCCGTTTCGTCGTGGACGACAATGTGGTCTATCATACACTGGCCGACTTCCGCTCGGCTGAGGCACGCAAGCAGTACCAGACCCTGTCGCAGAAACAGAAAGACCTGGACAATCTGTCTGAAACGCTCGGCAAACAGCGGGAACTGTACGGACAGTCCAACAAGGCAGGAAAAGACCGGCTCACACCGGCCATTCTGGACAAGGAACAGCGCATCAAGCAGCTGCGGGAAGAAATCGCCAGTCTGACGGTCAACATCCGCAACACGGAGCTGAAAGCCCTGAACCGGAAATAATACGATTTCACACTAAAACCTATACTTATGGGAACACTGATTATCATTACACTGATCATTGCCGGACTGCTGCTTTTTGCCGTGGAGGTATTCCTGATTCCGGGCATCAGTCTGGCAGGGATTGCCTCGGGGGCAAGCATTCTGTATGCGATCTACTACGCATTCAGTTCGCTGGGTACGCAGGCCGGCTTCATCACTCTGGGCGCTTCCGTTGTCGGAATCGCAGGAGTCACCCTATGGTTCATGCGGTCAAAAACCGTGGACCGGCTGGCTCTGAACCAGACTCTGAACTTCAAGCTGAACCCGCTGAAAGGGCTGGATCTTCAGGTAGGTGATACGGGAGTTACCACCACCCGCCTGACCCTGATCGGCAACGCCGAAATCAAAGGCCAGCGCATTGAAGTGCAGTCTGCCGACGGCTTCATCGAAGAAAAGACCGCAATCCGGATTTCCCGCATCGACAACGGTGTCGTATATGTGCAACGTGTCTGAGAACCAACTGAATTATATACCTTTTAAACTGATCTGAATTATGATTGACCCGAGTTATCTTCCGTTTGTCATGGCCGGTGGCGGTATCATCCTGCTGGTCATCTTCTTCCACTATGTACCTTTCTTCCTCTGGCTCTCGGCCAAAGTATCAGGCGTCAACATTTCGCTGGTACAGCTTTTTCTGATGCGTATACGTAACGTACCGCCCTATGTCATCGTACCCGGACTGATCGAGGCTCACAAAGCCGGCCTGAGCAACATTACCCGCGACGGTCTGGAGGCTCACTTTCTGGCCGGAGGACATGTGGAAAAAGTGGTTCACGCCCTGGTTTCGGCCTCCAAAGCAAACATTGACCTGCCTTTCCAGATGGCAACAGCCATTGACCTGGCCGGACGTGACGTGTTCGAAGCGGTACAGATGTCGGTCAATCCGAAAGTCATTGACACACCTCCTGTGACAGCCGTAGCCAAGGACGGTATCCAGCTGATCGCCAAGGCCCGCGTCACCGTACGTGCCAATATCCGCCAGCTGGTGGGCGGTGCCGGTGAAGACACGGTACTGGCCCGTGTAGGCGAAGGTATCGTATCCTCTATCGGTTCTTCCGAGAACCACAAGTCAGTACTTGAGAACCCCGACTCCATCTCCAAACTCGTATTGCGCAAGGGACTGGATGCCGGTACTGCCTTTGAGATTCTCTCCATTGATATTGCCGACATCGATATCGGCCGCAACATCGGTGCAGCCCTTCAGATGGACCAGGCCAATGCCGACAAGAACATTGCCCAGGCCAAGGCAGAAGAGCGCCGTGCCATGGCTGTAGCCCTGGAACAGGAAATGAAAGCCAAAGCCGAAGAAGCCCGTGCCAACGTGATCCAGGCAGAAGCCGAAGTACCCAAGGCCATGGCCGAAGCCTTCCGCAGTGGCAACCTCGGTATCATGGACTACTACCGGATGAAGAACATCCAGGCTGATACCGACATGCGAAGCAGCATTGCCCGGCCGGATTCCCATCCCGCCAGCCATGATCCCATCGGCAAATGATATGACAACAACAATAACTTTACATACTACTTAACGACTAAAAAGCAATTTATATGAAAAAGTATTTTCCACCCTCAGAACTGATTATCAATGAAGACGGCTCAGTGTTCCATCTTCACGTAAAACCGGAGTATCTGGCGGATAAAGTCATTCTGGTGGGCGATCCCGGACGTGTGGCACTCGTGGCCTCCCATTTCGACACTAAAGAATGTGAAGTAGAAAGCCGTGAATTCCGTACCATCACCGGAACTTACCAGGGAAAACGCATCACGGTAACCTCCACCGGTATCGGATGTGACAATGTAGACATTGTAATGAATGAACTCGACGCACTGGCCAACATCAATTTCCAGACCCGCGAAGAGAATGATACCTTCCGCCAGCTGGAAATCGTGCGTATCGGTACCTGCGGCGGTCTGCAGCCTTATACTCCCGTAGGAACTTACATCTGCTCCGCCATCTCCGTAGGATTTGACGGACTCCTGAACTTCTACGAAGGACGTAACGCCGTATGCGACCTGCCCATGGAACGCGCCCTGCTCAACCACCTGGGATGGGCAGGCAATCTCTGTGCGCCGGCTCCCTACGTGATCCATGCCAATGAAGAGCTGGTAGACCGCATTGCCGGTACGGACATGGTGCGCGGCGTAACAGTAGCCTGCGGCGGTTTCTTCGGTCCGCAGGGACGTCAGCTCCGTATTCCGCTGGCCGATCCGCACCAGAACGAAAAAATCGAAAGCTTCGAGTATCAGGGACACCGCATCACCAACTTCGAAATGGAAAGCTCTGCCCTGGCCGGTCTGGCCCGTCTGCAAGGCCACAAGGCTACTACCGTATGCATGGTCATAGCCAACCGGGTAGCAAAGGAAGCCAATACCGGATACAAGAACAAGATTGACGACCTGATCAAAGTCGTACTCGACAGAATTTAACAAACTTATTATCAACCAACAGGTTCCCCTCTACGGAGGAGAACCTGTTTTTATGTCTGAAAACTCACACACATGGAAGCAAGTTTCAAATCCAACCTTACCGACAAGCGTCAGCGCTACCTCCAGTTTCTTGAACAGTTCGCCCCACTGATTGAAGGCGAGAAAAACGAAATCAGCGTACTGGCCAATACCAGTGCCGCCCTGAAAGAAGCATTCGGATTCTTCTGGGTAGGCTTCTATCTCGTACACGAAGGCGAACTTCACCTCGGTCCGTTCCAGGGCAGCGTGGCCTGCTACCGCATCAGAAAAGGACGCGGCGTATGCGGCACCGCCTGGGCTGAAGCCCGTACCCAGCTCGTGCCCGACGTAGACCAGTTCCCCGGCCATATCGCCTGCAGTTCCCTCTCCCGCTCCGAAATCGTTGTACCGATAATAGCTGCCGGAGAAGTGCGGGGCGTGCTTGACATCGACAGTGACCAACTGGCCACATTCGACGAAACCGACCGCGAATACCTCGAAAAGGTCGTTGACCTGCTGGCGAAAACCCTCTATGCCCACGCATAAATCTGCCGGCTCCGCTTCCGGATATAACCCGAAAACCGTATCTTTGCAAGGATTTTAAAAAGAACTACGCACGTGAACATATTACAAACTGAAGATACTATCTGTGCCATCGCCACCGCCCAAGGTGGAGCCATCGGCACCATCCGTGTGTCGGGTCCGGAAGCCATTACCCTCACCGACCGCATCTTTAAACCCGTATCCGGCAAACCGCTGGCAGAACGCGCACCCTATACCCTCACCTTCGGTCACATTCTTACCCCCGAAGGAGAAATCATTGATGAAGTGCTGGTCAGCCTATTCCGTGCGCCTCATTCCTATACGGGACAGGACTCTACGGAAATCTCCTGCCACGGTTCAAGCTACATTCTCCAGCAAGTGATGCAGCTTCTCATCCGGCAAGGATGCCGTGCCGCCGGACCGGGTGAATATACCCAGCGCGCCTTCCTGAACGGCAAGATGGATCTGAGCCAGGCCGAAGCTGTGGCCGACCTCATTGCTTCCACTTCTGCCGCTACTCACCGCATGGCCATGAACCAGATGCGTGGCGGATTCAGCCGTGAACTGGCCGTTCTGCGCGACAAGCTGCTCCATCTCACCTCCCTCATGGAACTGGAACTCGACTTCAGCGACCACGAGGAACTGGAGTTTGCTGACCGTTCGGAACTGGAAGCCATCGCCCGTCAGATTGAGCAGGTCATCCATCACCTGGTTGATACATTCAGCGTGGGCAATGCCCTCAAAAACGGAGTGCCCGTGGCCATCGTGGGCGAAACAAACGCCGGAAAATCAACCCTGCTGAATGCCCTCCTGAACGAGGAACGCGCCATCGTGAGCGACATCCACGGCACCACACGCGATGTCATTGAGGACACCATGAATCTGGGAGGTATCACTTTCCGCTTCATCGATACTGCCGGTATCCGCGAAACGACTGATACCATCGAAAGTTTAGGTATCGAACGGAGCTTCCAGAAACTGGATCAGGCTGATATCGTACTCTGGGTCATCGACGCAACCTGTGCCGAAGAACAATATCATCAGCTGGCCGACAAAATCCTGCCACGGTGCGAAGGCAAACATCTGGTCATCGTACTCAACAAGGTGGATTTGCTTTCGCCGGCAGACTCTTCCAATAGAATTACAGAGACTGCGGAACCGACCGATGCACGGATTGCGCAGCTGAAAGCGGCTCTCCCCGATTTGCCTGAAGATGCCTGTGTGCTTTCCCTTTCAGCCAAGCAGAAAGAAGGGCTTGCTATGCTCCAGAAACAACTGGTGGACTTCGCTGCCCTGCCCGACCTGTCGCAGAATGATGTAGTGGTAAGCAATATCCGCCATTACGAGGCTCTGAGCCGTGCACTGGAAGCTATCCACCGTGTACAGGACGGACTGGCTATGCAGCTCTCCGGGGATCTGGTAAGCCAGGATCTTCGTGAATGTCTTTACCACCTAGGAGAAATCGTAGGCGGAACAATTGAGACAGACGAGGTTTTGGGGAATATTTTTAAGCATTTTTGCATAGGTAAATAATATATACTTACAAACGATTAACATCAATCATCATTGATTAGTAAGGCGTTCATTTTGAGCGCCTTTTATTTTTTGCCCATTCGGCGATATTCATCGTTGGAAGGTCTTTTTCAGCTCATTTTTGTACCGTATTTGTAACTCGGACGCAAGGCCTATAAAAACCTCAAGAAAGGTAGTAGAGAAACTTTACGCCATTTTACGTGGTTTTACGGGATTTGACAGAAATAATGGAGAAATAAAGACGAAATAAAATGAGCAGTAATTTGAAAATTAAAAGAATTTGTGCTTGGTGCGGTAAAGAGTTTATCGCCCAAAAGACAACTACAGCGTGTTGTTCTAAACAATGCGCCAACGCACTCTATAAAAAGAGAAAGCGTGATGAGGCGATTAAGACAAACAATCAAAGCATTGAAAAGAAGATTGAAGAAAAGCCTATTACCATAATAAAAGATAAACCTTTTCTTACAATCACTGAGACTGCTATTTATCTTGGAGTAACTCGACCAACTATTTATGGTTACATTAAAAGAGGTGAATTGAAGGTCATTCGATTAGGTTTTAAATACTTTTTAAAGAAAGAGGATATTGATAAATTGTTCAATACTCCTATAGAGTTCCATACTCCGACAAAAGAAAAAGCTCCTATCACCGACTTCTACACCACCTCCGAAGTCAAGGGAAAATACCATGTTAATGAATCGTGGATATTCGCCATTGCCAAGAAGCATAACATTCCACGCACCTTCAATCGTGGTAAGACCTATTGGAGCAAGAAACACATAGACGCTTATTTTGCCAAGAAAGCCCCTGACCCAGACATCACCGAATGGTACAGCACGCAAGAAATGCAGGAAAAGTTCGGTATGACCCTGTCCGCCATCTACACCTTTGCCCACAAGAATGCCATTCCAAAGAAGAAAGAGGGCATTATGGTGTATTACTCGAAAAAGCACGTTGACATAGCAAAAGGAATCGCCAAGCCGGAAGAAACGATGTATTATACCGTGGCAGAAGCAATGGAGAAGTTCAACCTCACGCGAGACCAGCTATACCACTACGTGAAGTGGCACCATATATCCAAGATAAAGAAGGGCAAATACACCTTCATAAGCAGGACTGAATTGGACAAACTTCTTGCCCCTCCAAAGATTGAATGACGATTTTCCGGTTATCGTCCGGTGATGTTGTTCGCCATTATATCACCCGATTTCTTTGTGCCCAAAACAAATGTAAAACTCTAAATATCATCAGTTATGAATCACACCTGTACAAAAGTGACTGTTCGCCAAAGAGCGATTCGCAATGACCGTATTTCTTTGTATCTGGATTATTATCCGGCAGTACGTAACCCCGAAACAATGCAGATGAGCCGCAGGGAATACCTTGGCATCTACCTATATGCCCATCCAAAAAACGAAATGGAACGGACATTCAACAATGAGATGCTGAACAAGGCGGAAGCTATCCGCTGTATCCGTGTGCAATCTCTCATCAACGAAGAGTTTGGCTTCTTGGACAAGACCAAGCAGAAAGCCGATTTTCTTGCCTACTTCAAAAAGATGTGCCGCACCAAAGATGAGAAGTGGACTTTCGTGTATCAGCATTTCTATAACTTCGTCAAGGGCAAATGTACCTTCGGTGAAGTGAACGTGGATTTGTGCAAGCGTTTCCGCGAATACCTGTTGAACGCCAAGCAACTCAAACACTCTGACCGTCCCATTTCGCTCAATTCAGCTTCCGGCTACTACTCCACATTCCGAGGATTGCTGAAAATTGCTTACCGTGACAAATGGATTCGTGAGAACATCAACGATTTCTTGGATAAGATTGAGCCGGAGGATGTGAAAAAGGAATATCTGACACTGGATGAAGTCAAGTTGCTTGCAGCCACTCCCTGCGACATTCCCGTACTCAAAGCGGCTTCTCTTTTCGCCTGCCTGACTGGTTTGCGCATCAGTGACATTCTGAATCTGCAATGGGAGGATTTCGAAATTGCACCCGACCAAGGCTATTGCCTGCGCATCCGTACACAAAAGACGCAAATGGAAGCAACACTCCCTATCAGCAACGAGGCATACGAATTGTGTGGAACACCCGGCACAGGAAAAGTATTCAAAGGATTGCAACGGAGCATGACACAACACCCACTAAAGAAATGGATTAAACAGGCTGGAATCAATAAGCACATCAGCTTTCACTGTTTCCGCCACTCCTATGCCGTAATCCAAATCTCTTTAGGCACAGATATCTACACCGTTTCCAAGATGCTCACGCATAAAAATGTGTCCACGACCCAAATCTACGCAGATTTGATAAATACAAAGAAGCGCGAAACAGCTAATAAAATATCACTCAAATAAAGACAAACTTATGAAACGAGGAATCATATATAACAACGGCTATTCCATCATAATCCCAAATGATGAAATTTGGATGACTTCTTGGGAGATAGCAGACCTGTTCTATGTAACACCTGTCTCCATCAATCATGCTATCAAACGTATTCTGAAAGAGGAAATTCTTATTGAATCTCAGATACACCGATATATTTGTTTAGAGAACGGGAATCATGCAGATGTATATAACATGGAGATGGTCATTGCCCTATCTTTCCGTTTTGACACAGGACATTCCATATTGTTCCGAAGATGGCTGATACAAAAAACATCCACTCCAAACCGTTCTAAAATACCGATACTCATTCCCCTATCCGGAAAGAAACAACACTTTTGCTGATATGATAACCCTGTAAAGCCCGATTTGGTCCAGCCATTTCGGGCTTTTTTTATGCTCTTCTCAAGAAAATCATTACCTACTATGTACATACTATATAATTGCCTTGCCAGCTATTCCACATTTTTGTACATGGATTAGCCAAGCAATCATTCTGGTGGCAGCTTGTGTCTTAGTTAATAACGCCAAACGCTGCCACGACAGAGTGAAGTGATTGGAATCCGTCCATACCAATATACTTTTGCAGGCAAACAATTAAAATTGATAAATATGAAGACAGAGAAATTGGAAAAACAAACGCTGACATGGTTAGTATTCAGCGCAAATGTAATTGTTGGTGCAATGGCACGACAAATGGTACTCCATCATGGACTTGATACTTTTAATGGCTATGTGGCATTTGGGATTTGCATTCTAATGCTTACCGTCATTTATGTCAACCTGCAAGAGTTATTCAAGAAGACTCTTTCTCCTTTCTTTGAAACTCTGTTTATGAAGTTTCCGAACTACGGAAAGAGACGCAAAGTCGAAATAGAGGATAGCAAAGAAACAACAGAAGAAGAGCCTTTGCCCAAAGAAACAGACACAAATCCACCACCCAGTATAGACTATGCACAAATCCGGCTATCGGCTATGAAAGCCAAAGAACAAGCCGAGCAAGAAAAGCTCACTACAGTCCTGACCTACACACGCGAATCTTTTGCACCCTATATGAAAGAAGAGGACTTGAACATTCTTTGCAAATACATTTGTCTGTTCCATGCGGACAAGGATATTCCAAAGGTTGTACGTCCCGTCAAAGTGGACTCAGCCATCCGAACCATTGACCTAATGCACTTCGGATGGAATATCGGCTATCAGTTCTCAAAGAGTGGAATCCAAATAGCGACTTTCATCAAACGCGTATTTGCAGAAGCGTTGAAAGAGAGCGAAATCTCCACATTGAAAAGCAAATTAAGATTGGACGGGAAGTGTACTATCAAGATTGACACCACCTTGAAGCAATCTGCCTAATTCAGAAATCACTAAATCCAACGTAATATGATGCAAAATGAGAAAGCAATCACCTTTGATAAGCTACCCGAAGCGGTAGGTTATCTGACCGAACAGGTCATTGAATTGAAAAAGATGGTGTCGGAATTGAAACCGTCATCGTCCGAAAAGCGTGTACTGATTGAAATCGAAGATGCCTGCCGCATCATCCACAAGGCAAAAGCCACGATTTATACATTGGTACGGAAAGGCATATTGCCAGCTTACAAGAAAGGTAAGAAACTCTACTTCTACGAAGATGAACTCTTGGCATGGGTTGAAAACGGACGGAAGAAAACTTTGGAACAGAATTATGACGAGGTCTTGGCAAATATGCAAAGTGGAATGCGCCGCAAACCTAAGCACCGCACAAACTTCTAATCTTTTTGACGATGGAAAAGAAAACGATTGACCCAATGTTGATGGTGGATAAAGCCATTGATATGAGCATGAAGCTGGCAGGTACCGAATTCCCCGTCAGTATCTTTCCGAGCCGCATCCAGCGTATCATACGAAAGGTACATGAATGCCACAGCTATCCTACGGACTATATTGCCGCCTCTATTCTTACAGCCATCGCCGTAGGAATCGGGAATACCCATCTTGTTCAAATCAAACAAGGTTGGCATGAAAGTCCTATCCTCTACATGGCATTGATAGGCAGACCGGGAGCGAATAAAAGTCATCCGCTCAGTTTCGCCATGAAGCCATTCCTTGATTTTGATTACCAGCAGAATCAGGAATACGAAAAAGCGTATGCCGAGTATGAACGACAGATGTGCATGAGCCGGAAAGAACGGACGGAAAACGGATATGAGCAATTTCCAATGGAACCCGTCCGCAGACGTTTCCTTGTATCGGACGTTACGCCCGAAGGACTAAGTCTTATCCACGCACAGAACAAGCGTGGACTCTGCCTGTGGGCAGACGAGTTGTCCGCATGGTTCAAGAACTTTAACCGATACAACAACGGTTCGGAAGAACAGTTCTGGCTTTCGGCTTTCAGTGCAAAGACAACCATCTCCGACCGTAAGAGCGCAAAGAGTTCCATCTTCATCAAACGTCCATACATATCGGTCATTGGTACGATTCAGAAGAAGATTTTGGGTGAATTGGCAAAAGGAGAGCGTTCAAGCAACGGATTCATTGACCGCATTCTTTTCGTGATGCCCAATCTTCAACAGAAAGCCCGCTGGAATGATAAGGAATTGCCTGCCGATATTGAACAGGGATGGCACGCCATCATTGACAAGTTCATCCACTTGGAGTGCAATTACAATGACAAGGGAGAAGTTGAACCGTATATCCTGCACTTTGATGAAGAGGCAAGGAAACGGTTATATGAATGGCAGCATCGTTTCTCAGAATTATGCGACCGTGAAGGGAATGATACGATTGTCAGCATTTATTGTAAGTTGGAAATCTATATCATCCGTTTCTGCCTGATTATTCAACTGGCACGGTGGACTTGTGGTGAATGCGATAAAACCTACATAGACTTGCTGACTGTGGAACGTGCCATACGGCTGACAGAGTATTTCAAAGAATCTGCTTTGAACGTACAACGTACCATCAGCGAAGTGGCATTGAATAGCCAGCAACAAACCATTGTCGGCCAACTTCCTTGTACGTTCTCCACGGCACAGGCGACGCAAATTGCAGAACAAAATGGCATGAAGGAACGTACTCTGCAACGGTTCCTGAACGACAACATCGGCATCCTGTTCCGCAAAGAGAAACATGGAGAATACTCAAAGATTAACCCGTGACGTTTTTGTCGCTTTTGACACTTTCAACCTTGAAAACGACAATAGTGACAACAACGACACACATAAAAGAACTGAAACAATGACGGCACATAGATTTATATTAGAGCCATACAAAGGTATTGCCACCAGACATACGTGTCCTGCCTGCCATCGCAAGAGGTGTTTCTCTCGATATGTCGATACGGAGAAACAAATATCCTTCCCCGACCATGTAGGGCGGTGCGACCATGAACAGAAGTGCGGTTATCATTTCACGCCGCGGAATTATTTTGATGAAAAACCTGAAGCGAAACAAATGTTGCTTGAAAAAGGTTCTTCGTCAGTTCTGCCGAAACCAGGTGAGATAAAGACAACTCCTACTTCTTTCATCAACGAAGAAATAGTCAAGCGATCTTTGAAATGCTATAAAACGAATAAGCTGTATCAGTTTCTGGCCTCCCAATTTGGAGAATCATCTGCCATGAGCCTTATGAAAAAGTATCGCGTCGGTTCATCCAGATATTGGGATGGAGCAACCGTGTTTTGGCAGATTGACCACAACAACCAAGTTCGTACAGGCAAGATAATGCTTTACAATCCAGAAACCGGAAAGAGAGTAAAAGAACCACACAATCACATCACTTGGGCGCACTCCCTACTCTATAAATCCGGTTTTAACCTGAAGCAATGTTTCTTTGGCGAGCACCTGTTGTCGACTGATAAAACCCGTCCGGTTGCATTAGTCGAAAGTGAGAAAACAGCTCTTATCGCCTCCTATTATCTGCCACAATATCTATGGCTCGCTTCGGGCGGAAAGAACGGATGCTTCAATGAAAGCAGTCTTTCGGCTTTGACGAAAAGATGTACCGTCTTGTTTCCCGATTTAGGAGCTACCAGCTATTGGCAAAGCAAAATAGGGATGATGCGGAATCATGGAATCGAGGTGCAACTCTTCGACTATCTCGAAACAAATGCCCCCGAAAGTGAACGAAATGAAGGGTACGACATTGCCGATTACCTGCTGCAAATCCAGCCGGACGAGGCCATTCTCCAAGCGATGAGCAGGAAGAATCCGCACCTAAAAACATTGATTGAAACGCTTGGCTTGGAGTTGGTAAACGTACAACGGGACTGCTCCTGAACGTGGTTTCGGGCATACCGAAAGTGAGGTTTTCAATACTGACCGCAAGGACTGAAAACCGGAACTTTTTAGGGTAAGCAAGTTTATGTCGGTGTATTACATTTCCCGACAACTTGCCCACCCTGAAGTCCGGTGTGACAGCTCCCGATGGTCACAACTGTAACAATTAAAAAGCAACGAAAATGAACAAGAGAAATACGATTACATTACGCCTAACCGATGACCAGTTGGCATGGTTAGGAGCATTAAGCAGACGCAGTAAACGGAGTAAAAGCGAGGTTATCCGTTCTCTCATTGAACAAGGGTCTGTACGAGAACGTATCACCCGTGACCACTTGCACATCATCCGTCAATTGATTGGCGAAAGCACGAACCTGAACCAGTTGGCTAAGCAGGCCAACACTTACGGATTTTTTGCAGTAGCTGACCAATGCATGGAGATTTCGAACCATATTTCAAAACTCATCAAACAACTGAAAGATGATAGGTAAACTGACAAAAGGAACTTCTTTCGGCGGATGCGTGCGCTATGTGCTGAAAGAAGAAAAAGCAAGGCTTCTGGAAGCTGTTGGAGTGGAGGGTACACCAGAACAGATAGCAGAGCAGTTCGAGTTACAATCCTTGCTGAATGACAAGGTAAAAAACATTGTCGGACACACTTCGCTCAGCTTCTCTCCGGAAGACAGTCTGCGGTTAAGGAACGATGATGCACTCATGCTGAAAATCGCCCGTGAGTATATGGAACGGATGGGTATCCGAAACACGCAATACATCATAGCCCGTCACACTGACCGCAGGCACGCGCATTGCCACATCGTCTTCAACCGTGTAGACAATGACGGCAAAACAATCAGTGACAAGAACGACCGCTATCGTAATGAAAAGGTCTGCAAGATGCTGACGGCAAAATACCGTCTGCACTTTGCCCAAGGTAAAGACCATATGAACGAAGAACGGTTGCGCCCGTATGACAGAGCGAAGCACCGAATCTACAAGGCTTTGAAAGCAGAAGTGCAGAATGCCCAAAGCTGGAACGAACTGAAAGATGCGCTTTCCGAATATGGCATCGACATGAAGTTCAAGGTCAGCCGCACCACACGGGACATTCAAGGGGTGAAGTTCGGATATGGGAGGTACATCTTTTCCGGTTCAAAAATCAGTCGGGAGTTCAGCTATCTGGCCATTGACCGCCAGCTGGAAAGAAATGCTTACGCTCCGTCCTATTCATATCGGGAAACAGTCAAGGACAATGCCGTACCAGCATCTCCTTTACAAGAACGGACATCTGATTTTGAAGAAGCACATTCTTCGAGATTGGGATTGTTCATGCCGACGCCGACATCCAACACATCAGACGAGGCTGCATTTGAAGCGGAACTGAAACGGAGAAAGAAAGCCAAACGCAAGCGCGGCTTCCGATTATAACAAATCTTTTTATTCACACTTTAAATTTCAACATTATGATTGACAAGAATTTTGTGAAAGACATTGAACTCTACATTTGTGAGAAGTTCGGGTATCGTAACAGCGTGTATGTGAATCCGACCTGTAATGGTTGTTGCATTGACATCCGTGAAAAGGACGTGAAGCTGTATTTTCGCCTGTGGGAATACAGCAAGGGAGTCAACGGTTTTCCCGACCGTTGCATCATCTTGGTGAACCATGCCTTCGAGAAAAACTACCAAGAGAATTTATTGGACTTGGTGAGTTTCTTCAAGGAGTACGCCCCACTCTACGGTTTCTACTACCTCGGCATCGAGAATGACATGCGAGGCGATTATCGCCTGTTAGGATTGAAACCTACTACCAATTATCGGTTTGATAACGATTGCTATGCAGCACCGTTGGAAGCTGTCAACGCCTGATTGAACGACATTTGAATGAATTTGAACGAAGAGGGAGAGTTTTCTTCCTCTTTTCTCTTTTTATAGCATGATATTTTATACCTTTGTAAACAGAACTAAGATAACAGACAATGGACAAACCCATGAACCGAATAAAAGAAGTGCTTGAAGAACGGGGCATCAAGCAGACTTGGCTGGCAGAAAAGCTCGGCAAGAGTTTCTGCATGGTTAACTCATACGTTTGCAACAGGCGGCAGCCAAGTCTGGAGGTACTATTTCAGATAGCTGAGATTCTAAATGTGGATGTGAAGGATTTGATAAACGATAAAACAAAATAAAGATATGGTTAAGACTAATACAGCCGACATTGGCTTTGAAAAAGAAATATGGAAAGCTGCAGATTTGTTAAGAGGTAATCTGGATGCATCGGAATATAAATCAGTTGTATTAGGATTGATTTTTCTTAAATATATCTCCGACCGTTTCGAGGCAAAATACAATGCATTGGTTGCTGAGGGTGACGGCTTCGAAGAGGACAAAGACGAATATACATCGGAAAACATCTTCTTTGTTCCCCAAGAAGCGCGTTGGTCTGTTGTGGCAGAAGCTGCTCATACACCAGAAGTAGGTACGGTAATTGACAACGCCATGCGCTTGATTGAGAAAGAGAATGTACGATTGAAGGGTATTCTTCCTAAAAACTTTGCTCGTCCGGAACTTGATAAACGACGGTTGGGCGATGTCGTGGATTTGTTCACCAATATTCAAATGAAAGAACATGGCGATACCAAAGACATATTGGGACGAACCTACGAATACTGTCTTTCCAAATTTGCCGAGGCGGAAGGAAAACTGGCTGGCGAGTTTTATACACCAGCTTGCATTGTCCGTACATTGGTCGAAGTGCTTCAGCCATACAGTGGTCGTGTCTATGATCCTTGTTGCGGTTCTGGAGGAATGTTTGTACAGTCTGCCAAATTCATTGAAAGGCATCAAGGTAACATCAACAACATTTCCGTGTTCGGGCAAGACAGTAACCCGACCACATGGAAAATGGCTCAAATGAATCTTGCTATTCGTGGCATAGAAGCTGATTTGGGGAAATTTGCCGCAGATACGTTCTTCAATGATTTGCACCCGACATTGAAAGCGGATTTTATCCTTGCCAATCCTCCCTTCAATCTCAGCGACTGGGGAGCGGATAAATTGCAGGACGATGTACGTTGGAAATATGGGATTCCACCCGCAGGGAATGCCAACTTTGCTTGGCTTCAGCACATGATTCACCACTTGTCACCCCGTGGGCGAATCGGCATGGTGCTTGCTAATGGTTCACTCTCTTCACAGACGGGAGGTGAAGGCACAATCCGTGAAAATATCATCAAGGCGGATTTGGTCGAAGGAATTGTGGCTATGCCCTCTCAGTTGTTCTACACTACAGGTATCCCTGTATCCTTGTGGTTCTTGAACAGGGCAAAGAAACAAACGGGGAAAATCCTGTTTGTCGATGCTCGCAATATGGGAACAATGGTTACGCGGAAACTTCGGGAACTACCAAAGGACGATATAATGAAAATAGCCAAGACATTCGAAGATTTTGAAGCCGGAGCACTGGAAAACGAAAAAGGATATTGTGCCGTAGCCACACTTGAAGATGTGGCAAAACAGGACTATATACTTACTCCGGGACGTTATGTGGGAATTGCAGAAGTAGAGGATGACGGCGAACCGTTTCAAGAAAAAATGGAACGGCTTACTTCAGAACTTTCCGATATGTTTATCCAGTCACATCAACTGGAAGATGAAATCAGAAAACAATTGAAAAGCATTGGATTCATTATGAAATAAATTGAATGAGCCACATTCTTCAATTAGGAGATACAATTATCAAATAAGCGAAGAATATGAAAGAAAAACTAATTCAAGAAATCAGCAATGCAATGACAGAGATTTTAAGTGTAGAACAAATAGCCCAACTTAATGGTGTGCTGCTGCAAGTGGTCAGCAAATATACCATTACGCAAGACGAAGAAAAGGCACAACATGAAGAAACTGCCACCAATGAGCGTCTGCTTGAAATCTTTCTGTCTGCCAAACAAGTGGAAGGATGCACTACACCTACCATTAAGTATTATGGTTCTACCATCCGGCAACTCTTCAAAACCATGCCAAAGAAAGTCATCAATTATACCACAGAGGATATTCGGGCTTACTTAGCGGTTTTCCAACGTAAGCATAAGTCCAGTAAGGTGACCATTGACAACATACGCCGTATATTCTCTTCTTTCTTCGGATGGCTTGAGGAAGAGGATTACATTATCAAAAGCCCGGTGCGCAGAATCCATAAAGTCAAGACTGGCACACAGGTGAAGGAGGTGCTGACAGATGAGAATCTTGAACATTTGCGGGATAACTGCAAACAGATTCGTGATTTGGCAATTATTGATTTGCTGGCTTCTACCGGGATGCGTGTGGGCGAACTGGTAAAACTAAACCGGGAGGATATCAACTTCAATGAGCGTGAATGTATCGTATTTGGCAAGGGAAACAAAGAAAGGATTGTTTATTTCAATGCCCGTGCCAAAATTCATCTCCAGCAATATCTTGCTACACGTAAAGACCGCAACAAGGCTCTCTTTGTTTCATTGGCTAAACCACATAACCGCCTTGAAATATCGGGAGTGGAAACCCGTTTGCGGAAAATCGGGCGTGAAGCAAAGATAGTCCGTGTGCATCCCCACAAATTCAGAAGAACACTCGCAACAATGGCAATCGACAAGGGAATGCCCGTTGAACAGGTACAACGCTTGCTTGGGCATGTCAAGATTGACACGACCATGCATTATGCTATGGTCAATCAAACAAATGTGAAACTTTCTCACCGCAAATTCATTAGTTGAAATGAGAGCAGGATATTATACATATAAACCTCATAACCTTTCTGTACGAAAAAATAAACGCAGAAATGGCAATTTAGAGCAGCAGGCGCAGGCGTTGTTCAAGGCTTGGTTCGTGGATTTCGAGCCGTTCAAGGATGGGAAATTCGTGGATTCTGAGCTTGGCATGATACCAGAAGGATGGAAAGTTGGACTTTTAAATGAATTGATAGAATTACAATCTGGATTTGCTTTCAAGTCCGATACATTTGTTGAAGAAGGAGAATATCGCCTTATTACCATAAAAGCAGTACAAGATGGGTATCTTGATATTTCAGGAGCGAGCTACATCAATGAAGTACCAATTAAAATGCCTCACTATTGTTTTCTACAAATCGGAGATATGCTATTATCATTAACTGGTAATGTTGGCAGAGTTTGTTTAGTCGGCTATAACAATTTATTACTCAACCAACGAGTAGCTAAAATAAAGCCTATTAAAGAAATGGATAGAATGTTTGCCTATACTCTATTTCGTAGAGATGAATTTAAAAATCGACTAATTTATTTGGCAAAAGGTACTGCTCAATTAAATCTAAGTCCCATAGAAACTATAAAACAAAAGGTTATTATACCTCCTCGTCATATTTTAAACCGATATGGTACTATTGCAAATATAATGTATGATTTAATACTCGAAAAAATACAAGAGAACATTGTCCTTACAGAGCAACGTGATACTCTCTTACCTCGACTAATGTCTGGCGAACTGAATGTTAATACTTTAACCGAATGAAACAGAATGAGTGATTTTGACAAATATATAAGGCAAGGCGAACCTGATAGCAAGGAAAAGGCTCAAGCGTGGCAAACCGCAATCGGTCTGCAAGACGTTGACGGCCTTAAACCATCGGAGTATTTGCTACAGACGGCAGGCAGACACATCGAAGGCGACATTACTATTGACGAGGTAAAACACTTGATTGACAGCTATTATCAATCAAAAGCAAACAGAAAGGACGTAGAGAATGAACGAACCGAAGAAGCGGATAAAGTATCTGCAAGAATTACCGAGATACTGTCCGAGAAATCCTTTTCGTTCACGCCGGATTATCTGATACTCATCCATAGACGGCTGTTTGAAGGCTTGTACAAATTTGCAGGAAGATTGCGCGATTATGACATAACCAAGAAAGAATGGGTACTTGACGGAGATACTGTTTTGTACTCCAACCATGAGTTAATCCGTCAAACGCTCGAATACGATTTCAAACAAGAAAAGAGTGTAGATTATCCGTCACTTGACGCCAACCAAGCATTGAAGCATATCTGTAAGTTTGTTTCGGATATTTGGCAAATCCATCCTTTCGGAGAAGGAAACACACGTACCACAGCTGTGTTCACCATGAAATACCTGCATACATTCGGATTCACATTTGACAACAGCGTGTTTCAAGAACACTCATGGTATTTCAGGAATGCATTGGTCAGAGCCAATTACAACAACTACGCAAAAGGAATCTCCGCCACAACATCATTCTTGGAACTGTTTTTCAGAAACTTGTTGTTTGGCGAGAAAAACGAGTTGCATAACCGGACACTGCATATCGCAGCCATTCAAAGTGCCAACACCAATAACTCAAAGAGCCAAAATGACACTTTGAATTGCACTTTGGATGAAATTGCCCTGCTGAAATTCCTCAAAGACAATTCCGAAGCTACTCAAACTGAGATTGCAGCACATATCGGCAAATCTCTCCGAACAGTCAAGCGAATAACTCCTTCTTTGATAGAGCGTGGCTTGCTGGAACGGGAAAACGGAAAAAGAAACGGGAAATGGGTCGTTAAAAATATAAATTTGAACCGCTAAATTCTCATTTATTTATGGAGCTAAAGAAAATACACATATCAGATATTGGCAAAGTTGTTACTGGAAAAACTCCCAGAACATCTATTGTTGAAAACTATGGCGGTAATATTCCTTTTCTTACCCCGTCAGATGACTTATCTTATAAGTCCGTTCCTAAAACAAGTAAAACTCTTACCGAACAAGGATTGAACGAAGTGAAAAATTGCTTACTACCTCCACACTCTGTGTGCGTAAGTTGTATTGGATCTGATTTGGGTAAGGTTGTAATGACATTAGAGCCAACTATTACCAATCAGCAGTTTAACTCTATTATCCCCAATCGGCAATTTAATACTGATTTTGTGTACTATCTCATGACATTGGTCGGTAAGGAATTGAATTATCTTAGTAAAACTTCCACTGCCGTACCTATTATAAATAAAAGTTCATTCTCAAACTATGAGGTTGAAGTCCCAGATTTGAAAAAGCAGGAAAAGATAGCTTCAATTCTTTCTTCCCTTGACGACAAAATCGAGTTGAACCGCCGGATAAATGGCAATTTAGAGCAGCAGGCACAGGCGTTGTTCAAGGCTTGGTTCGTGGATTTCGAGCCGTTCAAAAGTGGAAAATTCGTGGATTCAGAACTTGGAAAGATACCGGCAGGATGGAAAGTTGTTGAACTTGGCAAAGTGACAACCCAAGAAAAAGAAAAAGTTGGAATACGTTCTGACGTAAAAGTATTATCTCCAGTAACTACGGGAAAACTAATGCTTTCCGAGGAGTATTTTACCAAACAAGTTTTCAGTGATAGTATAGCAAAATACATTTTGGTAAAACCAAATTCATTTGCTTATAACCCAGCACGTGTTAATATTGGCTCTATGGGTAGAAATACTTTTATGTTTGATGGCTGTGTTAGCCCTGTATATGTAGTGTTCTCATGTGAGAAAGAATACCATTATTTCTTTGATATGTATAGGCAGTTACCATCCTTTAAAGAAGAGGTGATAGCTCGTTCTATAGGAGGGGTAAGACAGACGCTCAAATATTCAGATTTTGCTTTAATTAGAATAGCCTATCCACCTCAAAATATTGTCCTAAAATTCAATGATTTATATAAACGATTACTTCATGCACAGGATATGTATCATACTGAAAGTGAAAATCTCACAGAAATAAGAGATTTATTGCTTCCAAGATTAATGTCAGGTGAAATTAAAATGCAATAAATAATGAATATAGAAAAATATACGAAAGCAAAAGGATATTGCTCTTTTAGATTGGGAGATTCTTTAAGAAAACAAACCAAAGATATACCAGATGGTGGATATGGTGTCTATATTTTTCGTAAAAATACAGAAATCGGAGATATACTATATATTGGGAAAAGCGGTACCATATTGCAGAAGGGAAGTTTTAAGTCACAAGATTTAAGAAAGAGGCTAAATAACAAACAGGACGGTATAAAAAGGGAAGATTTTTTTGCTAAAAAGATAAAAGAAGATACTAAAATCGAACAAATAATCATTGAATGGTATATTATAGATGAGCGAAAATATCTTCCTGGCTTAATTGAAGCTCTATTATTACAGGATTATTTTACGCAGCACTCTTGTTTGCCTATATGGAATAAAGAATTTTGAACCGCTAAATTCTCATTTATGGAAGATACAGAAAAACAGCATAAAAAATCCATACGCTTCTTTAATGACCGTGAAGTTAGGGCTGTATGGGATGACGAAAACAACTGTTGGTGGTTTTCAGCCACTGATATAATACGTGCCATCAACAACGAACCGGACTATACGAAAGCGGGAAACTATTGGCGATGGCTCAAACGGAAGTTGAAACAGGAAGGCATCCAACTCGTGAGTGACACTCACGAGTTCAAATTCGAGGCTCCCGACGGCAAATTACGTAAGGCTGATGTGCTTAACAGTGAGGAGGTTGCTCTGTTAGCCAAACATTATCCCAATAACAGGGCAAACGAATTTCTTGATTGGTTCACATATAGCGACAATACTTTAGACGGACAGAGCCGTAAGAAAGCATATCAACTGTATGAAAGCGGTTTATTGCAACGCCTTGAACCAGGCAGTCTGAAATGTTTGCAACAGATTCACGCATATATCTTTGGCGGACTGTATGATTTTGCCGGACAGATACGCACCAAGAACATCTCAAAAGGCGGATTTACTTTCGCGAACTGTATGCATTTCCCTGAAACGTTGCAAATCATTGAGCGAATGCCGGAAACAACCTTTGATGAGATTTTGGACAAATATGTTGAAATGAATGTTGCCCACCCTTTTATGGAAGGGAACGGTCGCACAACCCGAATCTGGCTTGATTTGATACTTAAACGGTCACTCAAGCGATGTGTGGATTGGAGTCAGATAGATAAAAATGAATATCTGACAGCCATGCGCGAAAGTGTGGCAGACAGCACCCACATCAAAACTTTGGTAAAATCTGCACTGACCACTAAAATAGACGACCGTGAGATGTTTATGAAAGGAATTGATTATTCTTATTATTACGAACAAAATGATTAATTTATGGAATTGAAAGATATATGCCAATACATATCAGAAAAGGTCGCAACGACGACTCTCACCAAAGAGAACTACATTTCTACTGAAAATATGCTTCCTGATAAAGGTGGTATTGTAACAGCAAGTGGAGTTCCCTTTGGTAATTCCATAGCATTTTCTGTTGGTGACGTTCTTGTGTCCAATATTAGACCATATTTTAAAAAGATTTGGCAGGCTAACAGGAATGGTGGATGTTCAGCAGATGTGCTTTGTTTCCGAGCCAATAGCAATGTTGATAATAGTTATTTTTACTACCTATTGAGCCAACAGGAATTTTTCGATTATGTTATGTCTGGTGCAAAAGGATGCAAAATGCCACGAGGGGATAAAAGGCAGATTATGCAGTGGAAAGTTGAGCTACCGCCATTGGACGAACAGAGACATATTGCGTCAGTGCTTTTGTCCCTTGATGACAAAATCGAGCTTAACCGCCGGATAAATGGCAATTTAAGCATAGCCGCATAAAAAACATCTATATGAAATGGATTCGTGAACATATTAGTAAAATGCCAAGTTTCAATTACTTGAATGCTCATCTCTTGACCATTGAAAATACGATTGAAACCAATCCAGACTTATGCATTGAAGTCTGCAAAAGCATGATAGAAAGTCTTTGCAAAACAATTCTTACCAATCAAGCTGTCGCATACAATGCTGATTGGCAGTTTCAAACTTTGGTGAAATTGACATTGGAAAATATGTTCACAGACGAATTACACAAAACGGATAAAATAGAATTGATTAGACGGATTGCATCTGTTGTCCAAAAACTTGGTGAAATGAGAAATAGTTCAGGTTTTGCTTCACATGGGCAAGATAAACAACATCCCCCCTTTGACAAGACTACAGCCTTATTGACATACAAAACGACAGATGTAATAGGAGGCTTTATCCTGCACGTTTATACCAGTTCCAACAGACCCAATTCACGCATCCATTACGAAGATTGCCAGTCATTCAATGAATTGTTTGATGAAGAAAATCCTTTGGAGTTAGGCGGTGTGATTCTCTCTGCTTCTGAAGCCCTATATAAGCAAGATTACGAAGCGTATAAAGAAGTTTACTATTCTTATTTGAACAACTTAAAGAATTAGCGATATGTCATTTACAGAAGGAAGTTACGAAAACGCATTGATTACCCTGTACGAGAACATGGGGTATCAGCATCTATATGGTCCGGACATAGAACGCGATTATTATGTGCCGTTCTACGAAGAACAGGTGTTGGGTAGTTTGACCACAATAAATCCAAGTAAGCCACAAACTGCCATCCACGAGGCTATTGCCAAGCTGAAAGACATAGATACCGGAAGCCTGACTCAAAAGAACGAGCTTTTCATGGACTATCTTCAGCATGGCGTAGAAGTTTCTTACTTTGACGGAAAAGAGCAACGCAACGAAATAGTTTATTTGATTGACTATGAACACATCAATCGAAACGATTTTCAGATAGCCAACCAGTGGACATTTGTAGAGAATTCAGAAAAGCGAGCCGATATGATTGTTTTCATCAATGGGTTGCCGCTTGTTGTCATTGAACTCAAATCACCCTCACGAGAAGAAACAGATGCATCAGAGGCATATCTTCAACTGCGGAACTATATGAAGGAGATTCCATCCTTATTTATATACAACGTATTCTGCGTGATGAGTGATATGGCTTGTTCCAAAGTCGGAACAATCACCAGCAAGGAAGACCGATATATGGAATGGAAAACCAAAGACGGTGATTATGAGAGCACGGATTTTGCCGATTATGATACCTTTTTTGAAGGGATATTCTCCAAAGAACGCTTGATAGACATTATCAAGAACTTTGTCTGTTTTTCAAAAGACGAATCTGGAGCTGCCAAGATTTTAGCTGCCTATCATCAATACTTTGCCGTAAAGAAAGCAATAGAACGTACAAAGATTGCTATTGGAAATGATGGAAAAATAGGTGTGTTCTGGCATACACAAGGCAGCGGAAAATCATTGTCCATGGTTTTCTATGCCCACCTGTTGCAAGAAGAACTTTCACAGCCGACCATTGTCGTAATCACCGACCGCAATGACTTGGACGACCAACTTTATACTCAATTCTCCAAATGCCAAGACTTCTTACGTCAAGTTCCCGTACAAGCAAAAAGTCGGGACGATTTGAAATCCCTACTGTCCGGACGAGAAGCAAACGGCATAGTATTCACCACCATGCAAAAGTTTGAGGAATCGGATGAACCTCTTTCTTTGCGAAAAAACATTGTGGTCATGACAGACGAAGCCCATCGCGGTCAATACGGTTTCGAAGAAAAAATCAGAATGACTAAGAATGAAAAAGGGGAAGATATAGCCAAACGAGTCATCGGTACTGCAAGAATCATTCACGATTGCTTGCCCAATGCCTCATATATCGGCTTTACGGGAACACCTATCTCCACCAAAGACCGCGATACCGTAGAAGTGTTTGGCAACTATATTGATGTTTACGACATGACACAAGCCGTGGCCGATGGTGCTACCTGTCCGGTGTATTATGAATCGCGCGTAGTCAACCTGAAACTGGATGAAGCCACCCTCAAAGCCATTGATGACGAATATGAGCTTCTCGCTGAAGAAGGGGCAACGGAAGAACAGATAGAAAAGAGCAAGAAAGAGATGTCGCATCTGGAGGAAATCTTGGGTGCTCCAGCTACAATAGATTCTCTTTGCCGGGATATTTTGAAACACTATGAAGAAAACCGACAATATGAACTGACGGGAAAAGCCATGATTGTTGCCTATTCACGCCCTATTGCCATGAGTATATATCACAAGATATTGGAACTCCGTCCTGATTGGGATGAAAAAGTAAAGGTAGTAATGACCGGAAGCAATAAAGACCCGGAGGAATGGCACGACATCATTGGCAACAAACAATACAAGAAAGAGCTTGCCAAACGCTTCAAGGACGATAACGACCCGATGAAGATAGCCATTGTTGTGGATATGTGGTTGACAGGTTTTGATGTCCCGTCATTGGCTACCATGTATGTGTACAAACCTATGAGCGGACATAATCTGATGCAAGCCATTGCCCGTGTAAACCGCGTATTTAACGGAAAAGCCGGCGGATTGGTTGTTGATTATATAGGAATAGCAAAGGCTTTGAAAGAAGCTATGCACGATTATACTCGACGTGACCGTAAGAATTTTGGCAATCCTGATATTAAAGAAACGGCTTTGCTTAAATTCAAAGAGAAACTGGAAATATGCCGCGACTTGTTTCATGGCTATGATTACAGTCTATTCCAAACCGCATCGGATGCTGAATGTGCCCAGATTATCAAAAGTGGCGTGAATTTTATCATGTCACCAGACAAACAAGAAAAGCAACAGACTTTTCTAAAAGAAGCCATGTTGTTGCATAATTCCATCACTTTGTGTCGCAGTCTGCTAAATGAACAACAACGCTACGAAGCGGCTTTCTTTGAAACTGTCCGTACCCTGCTCTCCCGAATGACAGGAAAAGGAAAAGTTCCCAAGAAAGAAATAAATGCAAGAATTGGTGAGTTGCTGAAACAAAGTGTAAAAAGTGACGGAGTTATCAATCTGTTCTCAGACGTCAAAGCAGAATTTTCTTTGTTTGACTCTGCTTTCTTAGAAGAAGTGTCGAAGATGAAAGAAAAGAACATTGCGGTTGAACTTCTGAAACGACTGCTGGCTGAGCGTGTATCCTTATATCAAAAGACAAACATTGTGCAGGCTGAAAAGTTTTCTGACCTATTGAACCGTTCTTTATCCTCTTATCTAAAAGGCTTACTTACCAATGAAGAGGTGATACAAGAACTCTTGAATTTGGCAAAAGAAATCTCGTCTTCCGAGTCTGCTGGGAATGACTTAGGCCTTACACGAGAAGAAAAATCATTCTATGATGCCTTGACGAAGCCGCAAGCCGTACAAGATGTTTATACCAATGAACAATTGGTTGCCATGACCAAAGAACTTACGGAAGCTCTTCGGAAAAATCGCACAATAGACTGGCAGAAAAAGGAATCGGCACGGGCTGGTATGCGTAAAATGATAAAACGGCTATTAAAGAAATACCATTATCCTCCCGAAGAAGCTGCCAACGCATTGGAAACGGTTATCCGTCAATGTGAACAATGGTCGGACAATGAAAATACTGCAAATGAACCGAAATTTTATAGCTTGCAGGAAAATTCATACTCAATGGCGGCAGAACCTAATGTAGAATATAATAAACGCAATAAATAGAATGAACGAACAGAAACTGACAAAATATCTTGCTTCTTATAAAGAATGGCTGACTCAAAATCCATCAGCAGCCAATGAGGCAAAACAAGCACGGATGGAGGCACAGCAAAAAGCTCAGGCTTTCACCAAAGAACGGCTTCTTTCCTTGTCGGAAGATGAACTGTTCGAATATCTTTCACCCCTATGGGCCATGGCTATGTGGGGCAATAAGCATTATCAGATTGATAATATCATAGAAGCCAATGGGATTGAATTGCTCCGCAAACAATTTGCCAATTTAATTTATGGAGAAGCCGACATTGAAAAGCGATGGGATGATTTCCGTTCAAAGATTAAAGGTATTGGTCCGGCTATTATGAGCGAGCTGTTATGCAAAACTTATCCCTCGCAATATCTACTTTGGAATAAAAAGACATACACAGGATTTAAAACTTTGAATATTAATAACCTTCCGCGCTATGAGGCACGATTGGACGGGAAAATGTATGAACAGTTGTCCGGTATCGGACGAGAATTGCTTGCGAAGTCCCAGGAATACGGATATAATGAAATCTGCGATTTATTGGCGTTAAATTCTTTTATCTGGAATAAGTTACAAGACGATTCTACAGACTGCACCATTCCCGACAAAGAAGAAGAACTTATTGCTACGAGTAAAAAAGATGCGACGTTCATCCACAATGACATCCGGGACAAAGTGGCAGAAATCGGTCATTGCTTAGGTTTCCGGGCTGAAGTTGAGAAGAAAGTTGCCGCAGGCGCAGTGGTTGATGCAATATGGGAAGTCACCATTGGGAACATGGGGCGCGTGATTTATGTGTTTGAAGTTCAAACTTCCGGCTCTATCGACAGCCTGATACTAAACTTAATGAAATCCAAGAACAACAAAGCGGTTCAAGGCATTGTCGCCGTCACAGACCAAAAACAGATTGAACGGATTAAAAAAGAGATAGAATCACTCCCTATAAAAGATGAAGTGAAATTTTGGGATTACACAGAGGTGCTAAGGATACATGAAGCCTTGCAATTCGTAAATGAATCCATTAATCGGCTCGGACTTGTTCCGAATGGTTTGTAACAAAAGATGCTGCATTTATGAATGATTCCAAAGTCAAATAAAGCTATACGATGAAAGATATTGATAAGAAACTGATAGAAACCATAAGCCGATACACAGCTTCAGGAATTGAGCAACAGGTTGATTATGAGAAATTCTACCTCTATTCGCTTATTACGCACTCAACCGCCATCGAAGGTTCTACCGTAACAGAGGTGGAAAACCAATTGTTGTTCGATGAAGGCATTGCTGCCAAAGGTAGAAGCCTTGTTGAGCAGATGATGAATGTGGACCTTAAAAACGCTTATCTTTTCGGTTTTGAATGGGCAAAAACATCCAAGCCCTATACAGTCAATTTTTTATGCGAGTTGGCAGCTAAAGTCATGCGACGTACAGGCTCTGAGTACTCCACATTGGGCGGTAACTTTGATTCCTCAAAAGGTGAGTTGCGCCGATGCAACGTAAGTGCAGGCATTGGAGGAAGAAGTTATATGGCATTTCAAAAAGTTCCACAAGCTACCGCTGATTTCTGCCAATGGCTGAACGATACACTTGTTTCTGTAGATAGAAATAATATGGCGGCCTGCTATCGTCTGAGTTTCGAAGCCCATTTTCGTCTGGTAACCATTCATCCGTGGGTGGACGGTAATGGACGCACCACAAGGCTTCTGATGAACATCATACAAAGGCAGTTAGAACTCATCCCTTCCATCGTAACGAAAGAAGCCAAAGGTGAATATATCCAGGCTTTGATTGATAGCCGTGAGCAAGAAGACAGCACGATTATTCAAGATGTTATGCTTGCCCAGCATATCACCAACCTTGAAAGCAGGATTTTACAGTATCAGCAAAGCATAAATGATACTGTAAACGATGAAAGTGATACTGTAAATGATACTGCAACGCGGCTTATTACCTTGATTAAGGCACATCCGGAATATACTTACGATGAATACGCCAAAGCACTGAACATGGGTCGGGCTACCGTAGCTCGTTATATTAAAAAGCTGAATGGGACGGTTATCAAACGCATCGGCTCGGACAAAAACGGGCATTGGGAAATTATAACAAACGGACAATGATGATAAAGAAAATTCTTTTTCTGCACGGCTTCTTTGCTTCGGGCAGTTGCATACCTGCACAGACGTTGAAGCAAGCATTTGTGGGCAAGGCGGAAGTCCTCACACCCGACCTACCCTTGCATCCGAAAAAGGCATTGGCATTTATTGAGGATATCTGCCAACAAGAAAAACCCTGCGTATTAGTGGGCAATAGCAATGGCGCATTCTTGGCACAAATCGTTGCTTCTCGCCATGGACTACCCGCCCTATTGGGCAATCCTTACTTGGAAATGACCTGCTTTCTCATTGAACGCATCGGAGAGCACGAATACAAATCGCCACGGACAGACGGGTATCAGCAACTCGTAATAAACCAATTACTGATAGACGAGTTTGCCGAGGTACAAGCCCACCAATGGGATGCCTACCGACCGGAACTGGATAACCGCATCTGGGGACTATTCGGGGAGAATGACCATCTGGCGCATTTTGAACCGTTGTTCTTGCAACACTATACTCATACCTATCACTTTCCTGGTGCCCATACGCCCACAGCGGAGGAGGTACGAGAGTATTATGTGCCGCTGGTAGAAAAACTATATACAACAACCCTATAACAAACAAATATGTCAAAAGCAAAACTAAAAAAATACCTGCAAACGCTCTCCAAAGAACAAGTTATCGAAGTGATGCTTGAACTTTATGACGCACGTAAAGAAGCCAAAGACTATCTGGAGTTCTATCTAACTCCTGACAGCAAAGCCGAATTGGAGAAATGCAAGAAAACTATCCGGCAAGAGTTCTTCCCCACCCGTGGTTTCTCGGAAAAGCCCTCATTCGCAAAGTGCAGGAAAGTCATTTCCGATTTCCAAAAACTGAAAACTGAACCGACTTATGTCGCAGACCTAATGCTTTTCTACATCGAACAGGGGTGCGAATATACCGTGACTTTTGGCGACATGTGGGAGCAATATTACATTACTTTGGAAAACAACTTCGACAAAGCCATGAAGTTTATTTTCATGCATGGTTTATTGGCGCAATATTATGAACGGATAGAGAAATTGCTTGATAATGCCAGCAACTGTGGTTGGGGATTTTATGATACGCTTTCAGAAATCTATCACCAATACAGGTAACTAAAAAAGAAAACCATTCCCTGCTTAGATACACAAAGAATGGCTTTCCCAATTTCTACTCCATTGACTCCCGGATAATGCGCAAAGTTTCCTTTTTATATTCTTTACGATTGTACTTTTCTCCTCTGCACATCCAGCAGCTACACGGAGTTCCTGTGGTTTGATAAACCTTTGCCCATTTGTCCTTTGCCAGTTCGAACCAATGTGGATGATTGTCTATACTTCCATCCTCACGGATAACAGGAGTTCCATAAGCTGCATAAAGAATCATGCGAGCCTTAAACACACGCGCCATTTGTTGGCGCCTCCAAAGTTTGTTTCTTTTGTCCATCGTCTCTTTGTATTAAAGTTAGGATGAACAATGATTTTACTTTCGTGAAACTTAATGTATCCATAGTTTTTCCTTTTTATTATTCTTAATTCATTGACTTGAAGGCTTAACCTCCTCAAAAGAGTTTCCTCACATCCATCGAAAGAAAATCCTCCGCACTGATGCCACCGTCTCCCACAATAAACGCCGCTTGCGGATTGAATAGTTTGCGGAATTTATCCAGCCCGTCCGTCCGTTTTTCCGCATTGCTTTTCACCTCAATGGCTACCACCGAACCTTTCTTACGCAAAACGAAATCAACTTCATCATCCCGCTCACGCCAATAAAATATTTCAAAACGATGCACGAAGGCTTGGCTTACCAAATAGGCACCGATACCCGATTCAAAGATTCGTCCCCATGCTTTGCGGTTGAGTATCGCTTGTTCAAAGGTCAACGGACTATATACCATCTTCAACGCATTGTTATAGACCTGCAACTTAGGAATACTGGCACGTCGCCTTGCCATATCCATGCTGAATTTCTGGAGTCCGCAAAGCAATCCGCTTTCGTCCAACAGATTGATATAGCCTGCCAATGTTACTGTGTTCCCGGCATCTTGAAGCGAACCTAACATCTTGTTTAGTGAAAGCAATTCCCCTGAATAAGCTGCCCCCAGCTCAAAGGTCTGCCGAAGTAAGGCTGGCTTACTTATTGGCGTATCCATCAGAATGTCTTTGTTAATGGTCGCCTCGATGATTGCCGACTGGATGTATTGGCTGAAGCGGTCTTCATCGCCAATTAAAGTGGCAGCACCGGGATAGCCTCCATAAAACATATATTGGTCGAGCGAGAACCCGAAGCACTCCTTCATTTCCTGATAGCTCCAATGGCTCATACGTATTTCCTCAAACCGTCCAGCAAGAGATTCAGACAAACCTTTTTCTAATAACACACGACTGCTCCCTAAAAGCAAAACTTTAATATCGTGGTCATGGAACGTATCATCGTCCCACTCCTTTTTCACTACCTCACTCCAGTTGGCAATCTTCTGTATCTCATCAATTACAAGAATAACGCTTCCCCAGCCTTTGCTCTCCTTCAAGCTGCGCACAGCCGCCCAACAATCAGAAATCCATGCATTGTTCGTAGCCGGAACATTGTCGGCAGAAAAGAACTGGTAAGGCATATCCAAATCTTTCAGCACTTGTTTGACCACCGTTGATTTTCCTATCTGCCGGGCACCCATAACGACCTGAATGAATCTACGAGGCTCTTTCATGCGTTCTGTAATCAACTGATATTCTGCTCGTTTATACATACTGTTACATTTTACTCAATGCGACGAAAACTTTTACTCACAGCAAAAGTAACAAATTTATTTGAGTAATAATCATGGATTTACAAGAAAAACATTATCTTTGCGAAACTAATCAAGCGTTCTGTAACATATACGGTGAAATCCTTTGTCTATCAATGTTTTGTACATGGCAGAGGACATTTCACAAAAAGACTGAAAAAAGGCGGTACAAGACCATGAGCGAAAGCCATTGAATGTAAACACCTTACACTTTCTTTTCGACTTCGTTCAATTGTCAGAATATGACTTGTACCTTTTAAAATGAATAGCCGCTGATATTCAATGATGTATGCCTGATGCATCGGGAAGAGTGGCACCCATGACTGACGAAAGTATCAGGCTGGGGCACGTCACGTTAATGACCAGTCCAGAAAGTTTGCGGTCAAAATCCGCATCCATCATTTTCTTCTTACTCAGATAATAACCAATGATTACCAAAATAAACAGGATAATCATCTGTGTAACGATTGCATCCATTGTTTTTCCGCTTGCAAAAAAGTCGTGCAAAGATACGGATTATCGGATTTGAGTATTCACCTGCAAGGAAAATTCTCTAAAAAATCTGATTTTTATCTTCCGTAATTATTGTTTCTGATGTCCAGCGTAACATCCATATAGGTTCGCTCACCTTCAATGTAGTCAGCATACAAGGTTTCTGCGTCCTTTCCTTTGAGGACACGGCATTTACCACACGATTCACAATCGTGCAGACATTTCCAGGCTTCCATCACAAATGCCCGGCGTTCTTCCTTGGTAGATTGTTCTATACGGGGAGGTATCATAGAACAAATATACGTTTTTTTCTTTACCGGGCAACCTGCAAATCTGAAAAACTCTTCATCAATCATCATATTCATCAATTTTCTATCATGATTCTATGAACCATTTGCCGGCTTTTAGTACATTTGCATCGTTTTTAATTAACCATCTGTCTGGCTATTTCTTTCGGGAGGTAGCCTTGTTTATATAAAACAATTGAAAATACAAAGCAATGGAAACATTTTATGATGTAGTAGCTGGTGACCAGCTTGTATTGGTGGACTTCTTTGCCACCTGGTGCCAACCTTGTAAAATGATGCACCCGATTCTGAAACAGGTAAAAGATGTATTGGGCGAACGTATCCGTATCATCAAGATTGATGTGGACACACACAGTGCATTGTCTCAGAAATATCAGATTCAATCCGTCCCCACCCTTATGCTGTTCCGTAAAGGAGATGTGCTTTGGAGAACCAGCGGTGTCATGCAAAAGGCTGAACTGCTGAGTACGATTGATCCTTTCCTGAAATAGTCCGCAAGTTAATATATTTACATTTTCCAGCACATGAAAAAATTAAGTAAAAATGCCATTATCGGTTATCCTGCCGGAATTATTACCGGTATTACTTACGGATTAAATCCTCTATTTGCGGTTCCACTGATAAAGAATGGTGCCGCCACTGAGTCCATACTTTTTTTCCGCTACGCCTTTGCAGTACTTCTTCTGGGTCTGTTTTTAATGCTCCGCAAACAAAGTTTCCGGATCTCAGGAAAGCAAATAGGTGTATTGCTTGCACTCGGAGTTCTTTATACTTCAAGCAGCGTTTTTCTTTTCGAGGCCTATGAATACATCGCATCGGGACTGGCCACAACCCTGGTCTTTTTATATCCCGTCCTTGTGGCTATCATCATGGTATTCCTGAAAGTCGTCCCCTCCTGGCCTGTCTGGCTTGCCATTGCGGCAACCTTCGGAGGAGTGCTTGTAATGACACAAAGCGACGGTACACAGACCATCAACCCTGTCGGCGTATTGCTTTCAATTGCCTCGGCACTGGTATACGCACTCTTCATTGTCATCATCAACCGTAGCAAAGCCATTGCCGGCATCTCCAATTCATTGCTTACCTTCTATGCGCTTACGGTGGGAGCAATCGTGTTTCTCGGAAAAATCATCAGTTCCGACACCGCCATAACCGCCGGAATCACAACCGGAGCAGACTGGCTTAATCTCGTAGGACTTGCCCTGTTACCGACCATTGTTTCCACGGCTACTCTTGCCATTGCTTCCCGAAACATCGGAGCAACCAAGGCATCAGTCCTCGGCGTCTTCGAACCCATCACGGCCATTGTTGTCGGTACACTTATGTTCGGCGAACCGCTTACAACAAATATCATTGTCGGAATCTCCATCGCCATGGTAGCCGTCACATTCATGATTACCGTAACCAAGCGATAATGCATCTATAAATAAGCGAATGAACACATGAAAGATTTTGCGGCAATAGACTTCGAAACGGCCAACAACCAGCGCTCGTCCGTATGTTCAGTAGGTATAGTGGTTGTACGTAACGATGAAATCGTAGATACTTTTTATTCACTCATCAATCCGGAACCGAATTATTATTCCTACTGGTGCTCACAGGTACACGGGCTCACCCGTGAAGACACCGAAAACGCACCGGTGTTTCCTGATGTATGGAAGCAGATCGAACCCCTGATTGACGGTCTTCCGCTTGTGGCACATAACCGCCCCTTTGATGAAAGTTGCCTGAAAGCCGTTTTCCGCGTCTATCAGATGGACTACCCTGACTATGAATTCTACGATACCCTATGCGTATCGCGCAAAGTGTTTCCATACCTTCCCAACCATCAGTTGCACACCGTAGCCGCTGCCTGCGGATACCATCTGGAAAACCATCATCACGCACTGGCCGATGCAGAGGCCTGTGCGTGGATAGCAAGAGAAATATTATGATACCTATGCAGATCCTGCTCGCCATCGATTCCTTCAAGGGATGCCTTTCGTCAGAAGAAGTGGAAGCCGCCTTCTCGCAGGCCCTGACCGCCCGCGGGGCAAAAGTCCGTTCCCTCCCCATGTCCGACGGAGGCGAAGGGATGCTTCCGGCCTTTATCACCGCCCTTCACGGGCAATTGCTTGAAACGGAGGTACACGATCCGCTGATGCGTCCCGTCACCGCCAGCTACGGCCTTACTCCCGACGGAACCGCCGTCATTGAAACCGCACAAGCCTGCGGACTGACCCGCCTTTCTGCCGAAGAGCGCAATCCGCTGGTTGCCACCACCTATGGTGTAGGAGAACTCGTTGCACACGCTTTCCTGCAGGGAGCACGCCGTTTCATCATCGGACTGGGTGGAAGCGGTACGAGCGATGCCGGGAAAGGTATGCTTCAGGGACTGACCAATTCTCTGGCTCCCGGTGGTATGACAGAAGATATTCTAAACGGTCCGTTGGCCGGATGCAGCTTCGTGCTGGCCAGCGATGTACGCAATCCGCTCTACGGACCGGAAGGAGCTGCCCATATTTTCGCCCCGCAAAAGGGAGCTACCCCGGAAATGGTAGAAGAACTCGACCGCCGTGCCCGCCAGTTTGCCGAAGAATCTGCCCGCCGCATGGGCAAGGATACTTCTTCCCGCCCCGGTGCCGGAGCAGCCGGAGGACTGGGATATGCATTCCTTCAATACCTTCAGGCCACCACACAATCAGGAGCCGACCTTCTGCTTGATCTGTCCGGTTTCGACCGCCTGCTGGCAGATACCGACCTCGTAATTACCGGTGAAGGACATGCCGACCGCCAGACACTCATGGGCAAGCTTCCCGAACGGGTCATGCGACGGGCACAGGCAAAGCTTGTTTCCACCTGGCTGGTAGCAGGAAAAGCCAGCGACACACAAGCCCTTCTCAATGCAGGATTCAGCCGGGTGGACAATCTTGCACCGGACAACATGCCTCTGGAAGAAGCCATCCGTCCGGAAGTCACCCGGGAAAATATCCGCCGGTGGGTAGAATCCGTATGGAATCAGCTGCCGACCATATGATACGCATTGACAACCTGGACGGGGAGACCATGCGATACGCTTCCTGGAAACGGAGGAGTAAAGTCATGAAGTTCATAATTTCAAGAAAGGTTGCCGCTCATCCGTAATACAAATACATGGTTGTCCGATACTCTCACACGCCCCTTTAAAGTGTTCCATTCCGGATCCCGCGTATGCAAGATAGAAATCAGGCTTTTCGACAGGTATCTTTATTCCCATTAGTTCCACAGGTAACATTCCGCATTGTACCTTCATTGACAAAACTTCATCCATTTCCTGCACAAACTCACGATAACCTCTGGCACTCCCGATTGTATCCTCAAATTTAGCAATATGATCCAGAACTCCAGATTTTACACCTTGGCTAAAAATACCATTCCCTTTCAATCCCGTAGCACCCATCCCTTTCTTTAGTTCAATTACGGCCAACCGGAAATTCTTTCGAGGCTGTAGGGCAATGATATCAAAGCGGGGATGTAAATATTTCTCCGAATGATAGCTGACACTTTTATCATTCGTCACGGCAAACTCTATATCCAATACAATAAAATCGGTTTCTTCCATATGCCTGTTACATACCGATATCCTTTGTTGCAACAATCTCTCTTCATGCTTGATATCAGAATCATCCAACAATGCTCGGCTCCATTCATCCATTATCTTCGCGGCTTCCTTGAAATATTCTTCCGGAGTTTTCATTGCCAGTAACATATCCCTTTTTTCCTGAAGCTCCTCCCAAACCCTTTTTACTTCAGAAGGAGACAAACATTTTTCTGGGGAAATATTTCTTTTACGGAGTTCCTCCTGATCATTATCAAACATATATCTCATCCAGGTTCTCGGAATATTCTGATGCTCCTTTTTAGAATAAAAATAGTTATAATCAAGATTTAAAGCATTCCTCTTAATTTCCAATATCCGTCCCCCTTTATAATAGATATGCACACTATTTCCTCTCAGATGAACATCAAGTTTTTCATCTATTGGCACACTGGGATTATCTATTGTTGCATTTGCAAACTTAATGTACTTATCCCATCTGCTATCATTACTCCCAATATTAAGTTTTTCAAGGTTGCCTCGTTTTACATATGCCATAACTCTCACATTTTATGAAAAGACCGCAATTCTACCATTTCAGAAACTCTTCCAGCTGACTAGCTATACCGGAAAACTCCTGATTCAAATCAAGCGTTCTTACCCGAATGTGGTTCTTACCAAACGAGGCTGATAAATCAGGAGTAATATCTTCATCTGTTTTAGCATACAAAAGTAATCCGCTTACATTCCCTGTATCTTTCACATCTAAATTCTTTACATAGGTAAATATCTGATATAAATTTGCTGAATGAATAGTCGGTTTATCAAAATGATACTGCATCGCATGACTATAATACTTGGTATCTATAACCAATGACTGATCCCCTCGATGCAAAACAATGTCACTCTGCATAGCAGGCAAAAGATCAATCACCATGGCATCTTTCGAATAAATATTCCATTCAATCCGATCTGGATTAGGCGATAATTCCCGATGATGCAAACGATAGTACTCCAACACAAATTTTTCAAACAAGCGACACATATGCTCGTCTGAAAAAGTCGCCATACGATATTTCCCTGTCTCTGTCGTCATAAGCATACCATCAATGATGAAATAGCACACATTCATCAGCATTCGGTACATCTGATTGTTCCGTTGATACACAAAGTCATTCCAACGAATATTCCGAACATCAATTTCATCAACACCCGAAAAGAAAGGTAACAACGTTCTCAGTTCTGCTTTTCGTACAGATGATACATTCCGTTCGTGACATAAAAGAGACAGTGTTGTCTTTAATACCCGGTTAAACAAATTGTTTTCTGACAAATCATCAAACTCACAACACAATACGTTACGACATCTCATCTGGTTGGCTATTGTTCCTCTTATATCCAAACGCCCTTTCAACAACGGTAAATCTTCCACCCGATTTATATACTCCCGGTGTAATCCACGTTTCAGCTGAGCAGACACACCTTTATACAGAATTTCCGCAAACAAATCCTGTATATGCTCAAACTCCTCATGTGCAATCTGCTCATAATTATTCTTTTTCAGCTCTTCGAAAGCATATGCCAACATGTAATACACATTGCGTATCCAAATATTCCGATCCTTAATCATGGAAAATACCATTCAACTTTTTCGACCATCTATCCACTTCCGTTCTGTTATCGAACCAATACTCCCGCAACATCGGAAGTATATCATAATTCACGATCTCCTTTAGCCACTCATCTGTCACTTCTCCCTTCGTACACAAATAACTATGTCCTATCTCAAATCCTTTCCCAAGCGAATCATCAGCAACAATCTGACGGTTCAGTTCTTTTATTTGTGCCACCAGCTCATTTAACCGCACATTGTCCTTTCCTTCCAGATAAGCTTTAAATCCTTCCGAATCAAATCCGGGCGACATTTCAAAAAAGCTGAACCGACGACGCAATGCATAATCAATCAAAGCCAGACTTCGATCAGCCGTGTTCATCATACCGATAAGATACAGATTTCCCGGTACAGAGAATTTCTCATCTTTATAAGCCAGCGTCAATTTCTCACCCCGGTAATCTTTCTCTATCAGCATCAACAATTCCCCGAATATCTTTGACAAGTTACCCCGGTTGATTTCATCAATAATAAAGAAAAATTCCTTATCCGGATGATTAGCCGCAAGCATACAGAACTTATAAAATATACCTTTCTGTAACTCAAAGGCTCCTCCTACAGGTTTATACCCCATCACAAAGTCCTCATAAGAATAATTCTGGTGAAACTGAATTAAACATATCCGACTTTCATCTCTTTCACCCATCATAGCCTGTGCCAGACGCCGGGCACAGAACGTTTTCCCCACCCCCGGAGCTCCTTGAAGAATAACGTTCTTTTTAGTCCGAATCAGATGCCGTAAAGTGTCAAAATCCTTTTCGGCCATAAATACTTCTTTCAGGAAATCAGCTTTCGTATATTTCTCGATAGACCTTTCCGGATGAATACTATCATTTTCTTCCCGAATAAGATCCAATAAGGCCATATATTCCTTTTCTGTCAAATGAAAGAAGCTACCGTTCGGATTTACCAAGAATTCCATATTTGCAAGTTCCGGCATTGACTTAACTTCCGATAGATCCACAGGCGAAGCTAATGTCTCTATCTTCCGGAAACAAATTCTTTCACCATCACTTTCCTTTGAGATAACTGCCAATCCGGAAATCTGTTTGGTCGGATTTGCTTCATAACAAATCACCTTATCTCCTACTCGTGCATCCAGAAAATGCTGGAATACCCGTCGCTTATTCCCCGCTGTATTATAAAGAGTGTAGTCCTGTTCTTCACCGACCATCCAGCCTGTCATACTCCAGATTTTCGGATTGGCACATAGCCACCAATAATTAGAGGCCGTTTCAGGTTCCGTTCTACTTTCCAGCATCTTATTTAAATTTTCTACATAATTCGCATAAGACGTCACATTTGTCAACGTCTTCATTGCAAGAGGTTCCTTTAAAGTCCATTCCCCCACTTTGTCCCATTTTACACTTCTGACATGTCTGTATTCATCTCGGCTCTTGTCATATTCATAATCGCCTGTGACTATTCCCCGCCCGATAATACACCCCCGGCCTTTCTTGGCAAACACCACATCGCCTATATTCATTTCACTGGTAAATTCCCAGGTAGCCAGACTATCATTCCTGTAATCCTTTTCTTCGCCGTATAATTCCTTCATCCGGGTCCTCATATCTTCACGGGTCTCATACAAATCAAAATCACCCATATCATCCCAGCCTAGATACATCTTATTCTTGGCTACACACTCATCCCATTTACGGGCTCCTTCTCCAGGGGAATAAATCCAAGTTTGCACCTTCGTTCCTGGTTCTGGCAACATTTTCGGTTCCGGGTGATAATACCGACCAACAAAATACGCCAAATCCACAACAGCAGTTCTCAGATTTTTATCGGGATAACAATCTTCGGTCAAAACATTATCCAACATTTTTCTGATATCAGCATCCTTCTGCAACACCTTAGCAATCTCATCATATAATTTAAAGACCTCACTCACTTCCTCTGCTCCACTTCCCTTCTTAAGTACCATTGAAGGCATCAGCTCCCTCACCATTTTCCGTGCACAAGAATACTTATAGATATAATATTTATCCGGATATCGAAGCCAAAGGTATGTGGTAATTGCATTTAACGTCTGATAATGTTGCTTACCCTTCCCCCATAGCCTCAATAACTCATCTGCATTTTTTCGAAACTGATTTATCCGAAAGACAACATTCTGATTCTCATCAAATAGCTCTCTAAACATTTCGCGTACTTTTGTTTCATCTAACTCACAAAACTCTTCTAACATATTCCTCGGATAATTATTCATTGAAGTCAGCAAATTTTCCGTCTTACTTAATGCCTGTTTCAGCATACCCTTAAAATTAACAGCTTCAATGTCCCAGTAAGCAAGGAAACACCTTACAGCTTTCCATTTGTAAAGTTCAATAGAAAAATACTCTTTAAAATAGACTTTATACGCTTCAATGATTTTAGCAAGATTGCTTGAACTTATGTTTATCATAATTACTAGGCCTTTAATCCATTACTCTCAGAAATTCTCAAGTCAATATATTCTCCCGAAATTCAGGAACAAAGCAAGCTCCATTGATCTCCCAATAGCAGATTCAAGAAAAACATTCCAGATATACGGTGTAAAATATTCATGATTCAGAATCTATTTTTGCGAATTTAAAGAATAAAAAGCAAATACCCAAACTATTTCTTCTTCTCCGGTTACATACTGGTAAAGAAAGACTTTTGTTGACATTCTAATTTTGCTTATTAAACGCCGATTCATAGCCATAGGAAAGACATATCACATTTGTCAGCCTTATGAACTCCATTTCAATTTGTCATTATGTTAATTCCACCCTTCTAAATATCCCCTATTCATAGAACTTTATTACACATGTTACATATTTTGAATTCTCACAAGTCCGCGAAATATCATTCAGACATATAAAATACAAAATCCGCAACATGCAGATTACAAAAGCCTGCCTTATCAAAACCAGAACAATACATTTTCGCGTAAAAAGCAGAAACAGGAACACTGATTTGGAGTCTGTTTTTTCCCGCTTCCAGCTTTAAAATCCCTTTATTTCAGCTTCCCTCAAAAATGTCGAAGCGTTTTATCCAATATAACGAAAGGGTTATGTAAAACAATTAGGCGCATAGCCACATTTATCTCAGCGTTTTTCATCAAAAGATTCGGCTCGTTACGTTAATAAAGGACTATGATTTAACACAGGAAAAGATTATAACTGTCTTTTTCATCATTTCAAATAAAAGAGCATTAACCTTTTCATCCCGAACGAAGAATTCAAGAGAAATCAAAGTCAGCATTTTTACCTGCATCATCAAATAATGTCAAATTTTCGCTCTCATTTATAGCAAAATAACATTAGTATAACCAACTATTTCTATACTACTTTCAGATATCGCGGCATCACAGGTTTCTCCAGTTTTCAAGTGATGTTCACAGGAAAATCACCATGTGAGGAAACATAATCTACCAGACTATATTCGTCTTTCTTTAACATTGCTTGCTGATTTCAGAATTTCATGCTCCCCTTTTCTTAATCTCCTTCACCACTTCCACATCTGCCGGAAGCCACGCCACACGATCCAGTTCGTCCGCACCCAGCCAGGCAGCACTCTCATGCTCCTTCAGTACCAGACTGCCCGAAACTACGGTACACAGATAACAATGCATCGTAAGGTGGAACGAAGGATAGTCACACTCCACCGTCGTGAGAAAGGCATCCACCCGGATATCCGTATCGAGTTCCTCGCGGATTTCACGCATCAGAGCCTCTTCCCGGCTCTCACCCGGCTCCATCTTTCCACCGGGAAATTCCCAGTAGTCCTTAAACTCGCCGTAACCGCGCTGGGTAGCGAAATACTTCCCGTCGCGACTCATCACCGCAGCTACAACTTCGATGCGTTTCCTCACCTCACGGCTTTCTCCTTCTCCCGCAATGCTCCAGAATGGGACAGACTTCGCATCGGCAAATTCCTTCATCCGCCAGGCTGACTCGAAACCGCTGGCCACAAAGTGCATGGGAACGAAAAGTCCGACCTGAAACCTGTCAAGAAACTGACGGGCTCCGCGGGTATATCCGTTGCCGATGCGGCCGTCCACGGGAAACATCACCACATCGAAACGGCCGACAAGTTTACGGATATCTTTCAGCTCGCCCAGAAAACGCTTTTCTTCCCTGGCCGGATCAATATCAACGCCGAAATCGGGACTATAAACCAGCCCTCCCTGATAGTCGTCGGTCAAAAAACGGGCATACCAGTTGTTCAGGTCGCCGGCATGAAAAAGACGCATGCCGCCGGTTTCCACCACCCACGACACACCGCTATCGTTACTTCCCGTAGCCGTCACGCGGAGATGTTCGTTTTCCCACACGGCTCCTTTGCCCAGCCAGGCATCAGCTTCTTCCTTTCCGGCCCGTCGGTGCTTCAGAATGTCTTTCGAAAGAATGTAGCACACGTTTGCTTTCCGGGTTCGCCAGGAAAAGATCTCCCGGTTGAAATGATCTTCGTGGAAATGGCTGGAAAAGACATACAGAGGCTTCGATGACTCCAGGTACCGGGACATGGCACCCGCCGGATCCATCCAGTAATCAAACACGAGAATGCAGCGGTCAGTCTCGAACACGAAACCGCTATGAAACAGATAGGTAAGTTGCATAAGCTGACTGTTTTTTATTCTTCCATGCGTCCATATTTCATTTCTTCCCCCTGCTTGTCATATTGCTTGCGCTTACCCACAGGAGGATCTGTAAGCGTGATACGCACCACCGCCGTACGATGAAGACTCCGGCGAACCGCATCATCGAATGCATCCATGTGTTGCGGCAGGAAACGCTGGCTGATGATACGGAGAGCTTCAATCTTTTCCGCATCCCCGGTCACCAGTTCCGCTCTTCCGAACGCAATAGCCGAACGATACTGGAGAGTGAACGATCCGTCTTTGGGCCCTACCGTAGGAGCACACTTCGTTACGGCCGACAGACATACTTCCGGATGAACGGCAAGAGCATCCAGCTTGTCCCCTTCCGGAGCACAATGGAAATACCAGATGCGGCCGTCCGCACTTGCCAGTGAAAGAGGTACCCCATAAGCCGTTCCGTCAGGCCGGGTGAAACTGACCGTTATATAAGGAGCCTTGCGCATGACTTCCAGCGCCCAGGCACTGTCCATTTCTCTACTTACTTTTCGCATATCACCGTCTTTTGAGAGTTATTACAATACAAAGGTACAATGCGGCCGGGAAAAATCATACAGAAGGGAAAGAAAACACGCATCAGGAAAACACTTTCCCCCACAGGGAAAACGATATTTTCTTCCTGCGAAAAATAATTTCCGGAAGAAACTTCTTTCCGTTAACAGATTTTTGCATAAACCCGGCCTTTCATTTTTGGCGGACCGAAAACGAGCAAGTATCTTTGTGAACACGAAAAAGAAGCGACCATGGAAAAAGACAAAAAACAAGTTCAGACGAAAAACAATCGCAAAGAGTATACACAGGCCAATCTCAACTGGCTGGCCAGCAAGAGCAAAGAAACGGGAGTCAGTCCGCTCCCGAAAGGGATCTGTTACAAATCACTGGCCGAAGGACGGGCTGACGGCAAACATCCCGGCCCACGAAGCATCGTCACCGTCCACTACACCGGCCGTACCGTCGACGGAAGAATATTCGACGACACACGGGGAGGAATCCCGGCTGCCCTCCGGTTGAGTGACCTGATCGACGGATGGATCATCGCACTCCAGCGGATGTGCATAGGCGACCGATGGGAAATCTACATCCCTGCCGAAATGGGATACGGCAAATTCTCCCAGCCGGGTATTCCCGGAGGATCAACACTGATCTTCGACATCGAACTGCTGGGCATCGCCTGAAACATTACCGGGAAGCCGGAGCTCCCAGAAAGCCACGGCCGAAGCAGCCGCCACATTCAGTGAATCCACTCCATGATACATGGGAATACGGGTCACGTAATCAGCCCCGTCAATGGCCGTCTGAGGAAGACCGTCGCCCTCCGTACCCATCACCAGTGCCAGACGGGACTCCTGCTTGAGAAGCGGATAGTCCAACGGCACGGAACGGTCGGTAAGGGCCAGAGCAGCCGTCTTGAATCCAAGCTCTTTCAAGCACTCCAGCGGACGGTCGGCCCATGTCCAGGGAACCAGAAACACGGAACCCATAGACACACGTACAGCCCGCCGGTTCAACGGATCACACGAGTCGGGAGTCAGCAACACGGCATCAATTCCCAAAGCTGCGGCCGACCGGAAAATGGCTCCGATGTTGGTGGTATCCACCACCCCATGAATCACCACGACACGACGGGCATCCTTGCACACCTCTGCCACTTCGCGTACACACGGACGACGCATGGCACAAAGCACTCCCCGCGTCAGGGTATAGCCGGTCAGCCGGGCCAGCAAATCCCGCTCACCGGTGTACACGGGAATATCTCCCACCCTGGCAAGGATATCTGCCGCATCTCCCGTCAGATGCCGGCGCTCACAAAGCAGGGACAAAGGCTCGTAACCGGCATCAAGAGCCACCCGGATCACCTTGGGACTCTCGGCAATGAAAACACCTTTTGCCGGATCGAGCCGGTTGCGCAACTGAGCTTCGGTCAAAGCGCTGAACACATCCACTCCCGGATGATCCAGCGAAGTTATTTCTATCACAGGCATATATTCACAGAATGTCTCTAAACTTTGCAAAGATACGAAAAAGTTATTCCAACCGGCATACACCTGCTGGTTTTCGGTTTTTCTTTGTTACCTTTGCAAGGCTAATCAAACAAAGAAATACAACATGATACATTTTGACACAGACTATATGGAAGGTGCCCATCCGGAAGTGATACGGCGCCTGACCGAAACCAATCTGGAACAGACCGTAGGATATGGAAATGATCCCTATACCGCCCGTGCAAAGGAACTGATCCGCAAGGCATGCGGACAGCCCGGAGCAGCCGTACATTTCCTGGTAGGAGGTACACAGACCAACGCAACCGTCATCGACGGGCTTCTGGCTCACCACGAAGGAGTTCTGGCCGCAGAAACCGCCCATATCAACGTACACGAATCGGGAGCCATCGAAGCCACCGGCCACAAAGTGATTACCCTGCCCCAGCACGAAGGCAAGCTACGGGCTGACGAGGTGAAAGCCTACATCACCGACTTCTACCGCGACGAAACCTATGAGCACATGGTTGCCCCGGGAATGGTCTACATCTCCCATCCCACCGAATACGGCACACTTTATACGCTCGATGAACTGGAGGATCTGAGCCGCGTATGCCGCGAAGCTCATATTCCGCTTTATATGGACGGAGCACGCCTGGGATACGGACTGGCCTCTCCCGGAACAAACGTCACTCTCAAGGACATTGCACGCCTCTGTGACGCATTCTACATCGGCGGGACCAAAGTCGGAACGCTCTTCGGAGAAGCGGTTGTCGCACCCGACCCGAAACGCTTGCCACACTTCTTCCCACTGATCAAGCAACACGGAGCCTTGCTGGCCAAGGGACGTCTGCTGGGTATCCAGTTTGAAACACTTTTCACCGACGGCCTCTACGAGCGGCTCGGAGCACATGCGGTACGCCTCGCCCTGAAACTGAAGCAGGCTTTCATACAGAAAGGATACCGCCTGCATCTCGATTCTCCCACCAACCAGCAATTCGTATGCCTGCCCAATGAGACGATTGACCGCCTTGCACAGGAAGCAACTTTCGAACTCTGGGGACCAAGAGGAGAAACGGAAACCGTCGTACGTTTCGTCACCAGCTGGGCAACCCGTGAAGCCGACGTGGATACACTGATCAGTTTACTCTGAAAAACGATTTCTCCCCTTCTCCTCCCTGAAACAGGAACGGAAAAGGGGATTTCCATATTACGGAAATATTGCACGAAAGAAAAAAACACAGTTCCCGGATAAGAATTAGTTTAATATTATACCAAATGATTCAAAAAACACTATCTTTGCACCCATATTCAAGATTAACAGAAATGAACGAGAAAATTACTTCAAGAGAGTGTATCATGCAGCTGATACGCACCCGTATGGCATCACGTCACGCTATGCAACGCCTGCTACGGAACTCCAATGCAGGGATTACCTTCGAAATGTTACAGATCATGAGCTGTCTCTGGAGCGAACAGGGGGTCACCCAGCAGACTCTGGCAGAACGGACTGCCAAAGACAAAGCCTGCCTGACCAGTCTCATGACAAATCTGGAACGCAAAGGATTGGTTTGCCGGCATGAAAATCCGAAAGACCGGCGCAACAAACTGGTCTATCTCACCGAAAAAGGAGAAGAATTTCACCAATGGATTGCCCCTCAGCTCAAGGAATATTACGACCGCCTGGAAAGAATCCTGGGAAAAGAACAGATCAAGCTGACCGACAAATTATTAAAGGACTTGCAGCATGCCATTGAGACCTATTGATTTTTTGTCAACATTTTTTCTCTCCTTATGCATTCCGTTTACCACCTACGCCCAGCATGATTCCCTCCGGATCAGTCTGGATGAGTTGTTTGCACGGGGAGCGGAACAGCACCTCCAGCTTCATGCCGATCGTCTGAAAGAGCAGATGGCCGAAGAGCGCATACGCGATGCACGAACCGCCCGGATGCCTGATATCTCCATCGGTCTGAAAGGAGGGGTGCTGGGACAACCTGTCGTATGGCAAAGCGGACTGAATGATCCGACCCGCCCCGACACTCCCGACTGGCAACAGAACTACACCGTCGATTTTACCCAGCCTCTCTATCAGGGAGGAAAAATCAAATATTCCATCCGCAAAGCCGGACTGGAGCAGGACATCGCACGGCTTCAGACGGCAACCGACCGGGCAGATATCAAACTGGAACTGCTCGAGCAATATCTGAACCTGTTCAGCCTCTACAAACAGGACCGGGTACTCAACCGGAACATTGAGGAGTCTGAACGCAGGCTCAAGGACATCCGGCGAATGAAGGAAGAAGGCATTATCACAAACAATGACGTTCTCCGGAGCGAAATGCAACTGACCAACGACCGGCTGGCCGTCACCGAAACCCGAAACAATATCCGGCTGGTATCCCAACGGCTGGACATTCTGCTGGGCATGGACGAAAGATTACTCCTGATTCCGGATACAACCCTGCTGGAACAGACCTTCCAGGCCGGTACCTACGGAGAGTATGTGGACCGGGCATTCCTTTCCGATCCGGCCATGCAGCTCATCCGGAAACAGACGGAACTGGCCGAAAACAACATTGCACTGACACGGGCCGAACAGCTTCCCCGGCTTTCACTAACCGCCTCGAACACCCTGGCCCGACCCGTTTCGCGCACCATGGCCGACCTTTATAACAACAACTGGAACATCGGACTCTCACTCTCCTATCCTCTTTCGGCGCTCTACCGCAACCGGCACCGCATGAACGAGGCCCGGCAAAACGTCCTTCTGATGCGCAACACCGAAGAACAGAAACGGCAGGACATCCGTATGAAAGTACAGGCAGCCCTGCTCAAGCATCACGAAGCTACCGACCGGGTGGAATCCCTGAAGCTCTCGGTAAAACAGGCCGAGGAGAACTACCGGATCATGCGAAACCGCTATATGAACCAGCTGGCCATCCTGACCGATCTGCTTGACGCCGACAACTTGCGGCTCAATGCCGAATTGCAACTCACTACGGCACGCACACAGGTCATTTACACCTATTATGAACTTCAACGGGCCATCGGAAACCTGTAACCCCATTCATACCGTTAACAATCAGAAACCGCCATGTCAGTACTCCATTTGAAATACAAGCGTCTGAAGAGACAAAAACGACGCAACATCATCCTGAACATTGTCTGCCTGCTTATCGCCGGATCAGGACTGGTCTGGACGGCCAACTATTTCTGGCGTTACATCAATTACGAAATCACCAACGATGCTTTCGTCGACCAGTACATCGCACCGGTCAACGTACGGGTGGCCGGTTACATTCAGGAAGTGAGATTCCGCGAACATCAGTTCGTACACGAGGGTGACACACTCGTCGTCCTCGACAACCGGGAATACCTGATCCGCCAGAAAGAAGCGGAAGCTTCCCTCCTCGACGCACAGGGATCGCGCGACGTGCTGACTTCCGGCATACGGACTTCTCATACCCGCATCGCCGAACAGGATGCCAACCTGGCCGAAGCCAAAGCCAGACTCTGGCAGACCGAACAGGACTACCGGCGCTATGAACGTCTGCTAAAGGAAGAGTCTGTCCCCGAACAACAATATGACCAGGCCAAGGCCAGTTATGAAGCGGCACGTGCCCACTATGATGCTCTTCTGCGCCAGAAGGAAGCTGCCCACTCCCAGTATGACGAAACCAGCAAGAAGCAGGTCGGAGTGGAAGCTGGGATCCTGCGTGCCGAAGCAGCACTTGACCTTGCCAACCTGAATCTTTCATACACCGTTGTCACCGCTCCGTACAGTGGCTATATGGGACGGCGTACCCTGGAACCGGGACAATATGTCAGCGCCGGACAAACCCTGTCGTACATCGTACGTCAGTCGGGTAAATGGATTACCGCCAATTATCGTGAAACCCAGATAGCGAATATTTATATCGGCCAGCCTGTGCGCATCAAAGTAGACGGACTTCCCGGAAAGGTTCTGCACGGACATGTCACCGCTATCTCCGAAGCAACAGGCTCCAAGTACTCGCTGGTTCCCACGGACAACTCGGCCGGCAACTTCGTGAAAGTGCAACAACGCATCCCCGTGCGCATCGATCTGGATGAAGCCGACGAAAAATACATGAGCCTCCTGCGGGCAGGCATGATGGTCGAAACCGAAGCTCTGAGAAAGAAATGAAAACAGCCCGTGAACTTGAAATACCTGTCCGTACGTGGGTTCCCGACCGGATAGCCGTCGCTACGGTCTTCCTCATCATGCTTCCCATCGCCATGCTGAACGGAACTTACACCGGTAGCATGGTAGAGGTATCGAACACCCTGGGAGTCTATACCGAAGATATTACCATAGGCTATTATGCGGCATCGGCAGGCATGGCCGTATCTTATCCGATTGTTCCCAAGATTCTGGGAGCCTTGTCCGGCAAATCACTCCTGCTGGCCGATCTGGTCCTCCAGTTTTTCCTGAGCTGGTTCTGTGCCCGTCAGGCCAATATCGACCTGCTCATTGCCGCCAGCTTTGTCATCGGATTTCTGAAAGGTTTCCTGATGTTGTGGGTCATCCGGCGCATCAAGTTTATCTTCAGCCCCAAGGATGTGCGAAGTGAATTCTATGCTTATTTTTATCCGCTGGTATTCGGAGGCGGACAACTCTCCATGGTCATTACTGCTCTGCTGGCCTATCATTACGACTGGAAATACATGTATTACTTCATGATGCTGCTCCTGCTCGTGGCTATCCTGGCGGTCATTCTTTTTTTCCGCCATGACCGTCCTTCACGTCCCATCCCCTGGAAAGAACTTCATCCGCGCGAGATGCTCATCATCGCCACCGGTGTTCTGATGCTTATCTACGTCATCACCTACGGCAAAACTCTCGACTGGATGGCTTCCAGGCGCATCTGTACCTATATTGTCATCGCTCCTCTGCTCGTGGCAATATTTCTCTGGGAGCAGTTCCACTCAACCCATCCTTTCGTAAGCCTGAAGCCACTCTTCCAGTGGAAAGCCATTCTGGGTTATTTCTACATGATGATGGTTATGTTCTTCAGTACCTCTACCAGCCTGCTCACCAGCTATCTGACCACCATCCTGCGTGTAGACAATACGCATAGCTACACACTCTATATCTGGCTCCTTCCCGGTTATCTGGCCGGAGCTTTCATCTGCTTCTGGTGGTTCCGGTGGCAACGCTGGCGTTTCCGCTTTCTCATTGCCGGCGGTATGGGATGTTTTGCCCTGTTCTTCGGCATGCTTTATTTCGGGATCTCTCCGGACAGCACCTACGAAATGCTCTATCTTCCCATGTTCCTGCGCGGAGTGGGCATGATGGTTCTGATCATTGCTTTCGCTCTTTTTGCCGTGGAAGACCTTCACCCCAAGTATCTGCTTTCCAATGCTTTTTTCCTGATCACTTTCCGATCGGTACTTACACCCGTCATCGCTTCGGCCTTTTACAGCAACACGCTCTACCGCCTCCAGCAGAAATACATGGTGGAGCTCTCGGAAACCCTGACCGCTACGGACCCGCTGGCCGCAACACGCTGGCAATCGACTCTGGGAAGCAGCCTGGCCCAAGGACATGGCATAGATGAAGCCACCCAGCTGGCCAACAATACACTTTACACCATTCTCCAGCAACAGGGTACGCTTCTGGCTTTGAAAGATATCCTGGGATGGCTTTTTGCCGTAACACTGGTCATTGCGGTTGTGTCACGCTTCATTCCGTTCCACAAGACCGTACGCGTTCCGGTCATCAGAACCGGCGAAGATATGATCTGATCCGCTCCGGAACATACGGACATAAAAAATGCACACAGGCATTTGGGAACATCTTTCCTCACGGAAGCCCGCCCCGCCTGTGTGCCGAATTTAATTTAACAAAGGTTTATTTCATCAATTCAGCCAATTTGGCTTTCAATTCATCACCGCGCAGGTTGCGGGCAACGATAGTACCTTCCTGATCAACCAGTACGGTAGCCGGAATCGCACGTACGCCATACAGGGCAGCACCTTCACATTGCCATCCCTTCAGGTCAGACATCTGAGCCCAGGTAATGTTCAGATCCTTGATAGCCTTTTTCCAGCTTTCCAGGTTGTTGTCCAGAGATACACCTACGATACCGAATCCTTTAGCCTTGAATTCATTGTAAGCGGCAACAACATTCGGCATTTCCTGACGGCAGGGACCGCACCAGCTTGCCCAGAAGTCGATCAGTGTATATTTGTTCTTGGAGATAAAGTCAGACAATTTCACGCTCTTTCCTTCCGGAGTATTCATTTCAAAATCAATGAACTTCTTGCCTACCGCGGTCTTGGCTACCGTAGCGGCATGTTCCTTCAGAGCTACCACACCTTCATCGTTGGCATAAGCGGCAGGGATCTTGTTCAGAAGCGGTTCTACCTTTTCGATGTCAAATGAAGATGCGAAAGATACGAGCAGATGTACACCTACCGGAGTTTCGATACAGTCAGAGATTGTCTGATAGACTTTGTCCATTCCCTGTTCCTGCTTTTCGTCCAGAAGAGTCATGAGTGAATCACGTTGTTCGGCGGTCAGTGTAGAATCCTGCTGAGCCTTGGTGTAGATAGCTTTCAGCTCTTCTCCGATAGCCTTGTAAGAGGTCATGAAGTTCTGATAGGTATCATTGCAGGGGGTACCTGAAACCTGGCTGTCCTTTTCATTCAAAGCAACTTTGATGTTTCCGTTTTCAACAAACAACAGGGTCAGCATGCGCTTGTCGTTCTTCATGTAAGTTACATAGCTGCTCTTGACGATTGAGTCGGCCTGACCTTTGAATTCAAAGGTACCGTTCTTTACGATAGCAGAATCAATCTTCACCAGGTTGTTGTTTTCAAAGTTCTGCAAATAAACGGTGTCACCATCGGCAACTCCTTCAACGGTTCCCTGAATGGTATAACCAGCCTGTTTCTGGCAGGCAGCCAGTGTCATCATACCGGCAGCCACCCATAAAATACTTTTCTTCATATCAGTTTTTATATAAGGTAAATAATTTTTCCGGGCAAAGATAATCATTTTCTCCGTACGCTAAACGCCAGCAGGCAACAAAATGTGTAGGTCCAGTAAAGCCACGTCTCGGAAATGCCGGCAAATGCGGCCAGTCCGGTATAATCCAGCACGGCAAAAAACTGAACAACAAAGAATAAGGTAACAAATCCCGGAGCAAAATAGGCAAAACACCACGACATGCCGCGGACGATATCCCGGTCGTTCCGGTAAAAATCCGTAGCAGATCCGTAAACCAGTCCGGCCAGCACCAGACCGAAAGCTGTCACACACCAGATTCCTTCCGAAAGAGGAGAACCGGACAAATCGCCTGTAATGCTCCTCACCAGTGTCCACGGCCCCCAGGCCAGGAAAGCAAGAAGCAGGACATATACTCCGAGCGAAACGGCCGTCATCCCCAGCGCACGGCGCTCCTTGCGCGACAGGTGGATGCCTTTCCCCAGCAAACGGAGGCAGGCTTCCGGAAAACGGGAATGGATGCACAACCCCAGTCCCAGAAAAAGGATCAGCAGACTGGCCAGCATCGGCGCACAAAGATAATTGTCGTCCGTATAACGAAGTGCCCAGCGAAGCCCCTCCGCGCTCAGAAAGTTCTGCACGTCTTCCCAACCGTAAATGCTTCCTACCCACGAGAGGAAAGCAACTCCCACCGTAAGCAGAAAGAATACCGATGCCGGATGAAAGAAACGGATGCTACTCTTCATCGGGTTCCAGATTATCAATATCCAGGATGCGCAACTGGAATGCACGGGTTACCAGCCGGCAGGCATTCACTCCCGTCCGCTCTTCCGGACGGAACAGACGGCTGACCAGATCGTTCTGTCTCTTTTCGATGGACTTGACTCCGAAAGGCATCCCCTTCAGTCCGGTAATCATTTCTTTCGTATATCCCAGAGCCAGATGGCGCAGAAGACGTTCGTCGTATTCGTCTATATCATAATTGATGATTGTCTCCTGTCTGCGCTGACCGGCCAGCACACTTTGTTTGAAACGTTCTACAATCTTCTCCAGAATCGGATAATTGAAGACAAGCTTCTTGCCGTCCATCACCGCCTGTACATCCGTAGCGGTCAGCAATTCCCCGGTCTTCAGGATGATACCGTCGGCTCCGGCCTCCAGTGCATCTACCCACAACTTTTCGTTAAGCACTTCGCCGGTAAAGATCAGCACTTTCAGTTCCGGACGCTCACGGTGCAGGCGGGCACAGATGTCCACTCCGATGGTGGTCGATCCGCCCAGTCCCAGATCCAAGAGAACCAGATCAGGGGTCTGTTGCTGAAGCAGCTCCCAGAATTCAGCCTCGGTCATGGCCGTACCGATCACCTCGGCATTGGGTATTTCGTGACGGAAGATTTCTTCTGTTCCTTTCAGTTCCAGCTTCACATCTTCCACAATAATAACTTTAAACTTTTCCATTTTTATCTTTAAGTTTTTCCTTACTTCCGCAAAGTTAACGGATAATCCGAAGATACATTCTCCCCTTCTCCATTTTTATCTTCTTTCAGTCCCGGTTTTAAGTTCTTTCACTCTTCATCCTTTTCCACCTTCTTATTCCGTACGTTTCAGGGGCAAGGTGAACCAGACCGAAAAGCCTCCGCCTTCAGCCGGCATGGCATTGATACGGCATCCTCTCCGCCCGGCAAACTCATCGTGATCGCGGATGATTTGCTTGCATACCAGATACTCCGTACCGGCCAAGACCTCTGACGAAGCCGACGGACACATGCGTGCCAGATCGGGATAGAACAAACCGTTCAGCACTTCCTGAGTGAAATTGCGCCGACGGTCTATAAAGTCGAAACGTACAAACTCGCCTTCTTTCCGGATCTTCAGTTCCAGCTTTCCCTCCTGAGCATACCGGAGCGACTCATCCACGAGATTTTCCAGCAGGAAACGAAGCAGGATTTCATCACCCGTCACCGACACCGGCTCAGCTTCTGCTTCCAGTTCCACCCTGAAGGCCAGCTTGCGTACGGCCTTTTCCACATACTTCCGCGTAAAACCGGCCAGACGTTCCACCGGTACTTCTGAACGCCGGAAAGTGATTTCTTCCAGTTGTCGGGAAGCACATGAACTTAACAGGGTAAATATATCCTTATAATAATCCACCAGTTCTGCCACGGTGGTAATCTGTTTTCTTTCTTCCGCTTCAGTGATACCCTTATCTGTGTTCAGGCGGTTCACAATCTGCTGGATGCGGTTCGGATAATAAATCGTCTCATGCTTGATGGTAGAAAGGCAATTGTCCAGCACCATATTCTGCACATGAAGCATATTCTCTTCATACGCAACCCGGTTGGATTCATCCTGAGCCAGTTCTATATCATGATACTTCCGGCCGACCTGTACCACCGTCGTATGCAAGGCCACGGCCAGATATCCGGCTACCAGTTCCACCAGTAACGGATCTTCTTCCCGGTTATCGCAACGGATCATTTTCAGAGCCAGCACACCCATGCAATGCCGTTCTCCGCCAATCTCTACCCACAAAGGAAGCAAGGTCCACCCCGTCACGTCGTTCCACATCTGCACCTGCTTTTCAAAACAGCGTGCCATACGTTCCCGGACCACCTCATCGCCCTCGCCCCGGTAGAAGGCATAGTTCAGGATATGCGATTCCTCATCATATACCGCCAGAGCCAGTCCCTCCACGGAAACCAGTTCACAGATTTCGTTGAAGACTCCATCCACCAGCCGCTGGGGAATCTCGTCCAACGCCTCGGAGTGAATGACCGACCGGGCAAATATTGCCTCATTCACCGTAAAGACCTGTTCCATCTTGTAGCGGTAATGCAAACGTCTCCGGAAATAAAGCACATAGTATACCACTCCACATCCTGCCACCAGCAGGATGAACAAGGTCAGTGCAATCCATTTGTTACCGGCCGATTGCTGCATCTGAATGCAATATTGCTCGAGAGAAGTATCTTTGGTGAGCTGCTTGTACAGAGCCGTATAAATCGTATTGTTATACCGGTAACAACGGAAATCCTTGACGGCCAGGGATGCTACGGCCGCTTCATTGCGCACATCCAGCAAAATAAAGTAGTCCGTATCGAAACGTCCGGCCAGCCAGTCGCGTTCATCTCCCCCCTCGGAAGTATAGAGACGGAGCAGAGGAACCTTCTTTCCGGAATAGGTCCGATAATGAAGATTCATATAATGCAAGGCACTGTCCGCCAGAGAAAGTGCCTCCCAATAGGCTCCCCGGACATTGCATTCATAAACCATATTCGCATAGTCATTGGCTACCCGCAACAGGCTGTCATATCCGGCAATACTGTCCGGAACAGCTTGTCTTTCATCCACCGGAGCGGAATGCATACATCCTCCTCCCAGGAAAGGCATGAGAACCAGCAAACACATTCCCAGCATTCTTCTGACACCCCGGGGTAACCGGAAATAAAAGCGGCTTCCCTTGCCAGGAGAACTTTCCACCCGGAAAAGACAGACTTCGAACACCGGACTCGTCTTCCGGTATTTCTCAATGATTCCCCGGCAATTCATCAGGCCGAAGCCGTGTCCTTTCTGTTTCTTGAGTTCTCCGGCATCAGCGGCCGTAGCCAGACCGATCTGTCCGGAATCGTAGACTTTTTCATCCTGAATCAGGCTGACATCTTCCTTCGAAAGTCCCGGACCGTTATCCGTCACGGAGATCTCCACATACGTGTCCGTTTCCGTTGCCGACACCTCAATGCGCCCTCCTTCCTGCGTATATTTACGGGCATTTTCGGTCAAGGTATTGACCATGAAGAGCGTCAGTGCCTTATCCGCCTTCACCACGGCACCGGTTTCGTGCACGATCAGTTCCTGACGTTTCATTTCAAACGTACGGCGGCCTTTGCTGATCATGAGGAACAGCTCATTCAAGGCAAAATTCTCTATATTCAGACTCAGAGCTCCCTGACGCATCTTGATCCAGCGGGCAAGAATCTCATTATATTCATTGATACGGACAATCAGTTCGTCAATGTAACGGAATTTTCCCCGCTTCACTTCTTCCTCACGGGTATAGGAAGCCGATTGCAACTTATGCACCTCATTGGATACCCGGTCAATGTACGGCAAGATCCCCGTCACGATCGACAGACAGGCCTTCTTGAGTTCATTTCTCCGCTTGTTCTCCACCAGATGCTGCTCGTGAATATACCGTTCCTTGTCCAACCGCCTGCGCTCGTCTTCCAGCGAAACCAGATTCAGTCCGTTTTCCAGTGTCCAGCCGAGATAAGGCAAAAGCAGACGGACCAGTGCCTGCTCTTCCTTACGGAGCTTCTGGGGAAGTACCAGCAAGAGCTTGCCGACCGACTCATTCTTTCCGAGCGGAACCAGATCAAAATCCAGCATGATCTTGTTTTCTCCGGAAGCTTCCGTCACATCTCCGGAAGACTCTTCTTTGAACATTTCCTCATCCTCGTCTTCTTCCTTCTGATTCAACAGAATGGAAACCTCATCCACAGGAAAGATGCCGGACAGTCCCTCTTTCAGTATCTGCCGGAGCACCTCCGTCACTTCTCCGATTCCCTGTGCCTTCACCGGAACACCACCGGTAATCCGGTGACAAAGATCCAGTACCATACGCAATTCAGACAGATAAGCCGTATTCCGTTTACGCCACCGGCGGTTCAGGAAAATAAAACAGACAACGAGGAGCAACAAACCGGCAACCACCAGGGCCAGAAGTACATTCAATTGCTTCGATTCACGTTCCAGAACGGCATACCGGCTCTCCAGTTCCTTGTCCTGACGCGCATAATCCAATATGTCCAGATAAATGTTCCGGTTATAGTCCGATTCCGGTTTGCGGTCCATGGCCGCATACGTCCGGCTTAACTGCTCCCTCAGCCGGGCAATCCATTCCGGTACCGTCTTGATACCTTCATCATTGATCCATTTCAGTTCGATGCATTCCGAAGAAAAAGGCACATAGGTGTGCAGACGGTCCGTCGTATCGGCACAATGATAATATTTTTCATGATGCCGGTTGACGAACTCCAGAGCTTCCGCCAGCATCGGCAAAGCCTTGTCCGGCATTCCGGCAAAGTTATAGCAGGTGGCCAGCGTCCGGTACGCTCCCGAAATCTGATACCAGTCACCATATTGCTTGAAAAGGCGCAAAGCCTCCTCCGCATAGCGCAACGGAAGGCTGTCCACAGGCAGGTCATCCTCATTGACCAGCCTCAACAGACCGGGACTTTTGGCCTCCAGTAAGGTACGATTCCTCCTCATGCAAAGCAATTCAGCCATGGCCTGAAGCGAATTTGCCTCGAAATAAATATAGTCTTTCATCCGGCTGACCTGCAAGCACTGTACCAGACATTCAAATTCACCCAAAGTCACTTCATCGGGAGTCGGTGCCTCATACATTCCCCCTGAACCGCGCATATACACATAATACAACCATTGGGAGGTATCAGCCTTCAACGATTCTTCCGAAATGGCCTGAATGGAACGAAGTGCCGCCTCATCCTGCTGGAGGTAATAATAATACACACCTGAAACGATATAAAATTCCGAAAGTGCATAATTGAACCGGCGGTTCAGCCGCTCATCCGCCAGTGCCTCATCGTATTCCCGGATCCGCCTGATCCTTCGCAGAGCATTGTTGCGATAATCATAAAATTCCTTGTTCAGGGAAGTACGCTGGCAGACTCTCATCATGCCCACATCAGCAATCAAAGCCTCCACTTCATTCTCGCTTGCCACTTCCGCCCTGCGATATAATCGCGAAGCCTGTTCAAAGTCCATCCGCATAAAGGCACAGAAAGCCATATTGTTCAAGGCTTCTGCACGTTGGGCGGGATGTCCTTCGGCAAAGGAATAGGCTTTTCCTGCCGCCCGGGCAGAAGCGGTCAGATCTTTATACCTTAGTTCATAGGAAAGCGTGTTCAGTGAATCGGCCTCTGCCGAATGATTCTCACGGCCGCCGGCTTTGCCGCACGAGGACAGAAGCAGTCCTATTCCGAGGACTACTCCGCTTACATATCCGAAGAAAACCTTTCTGTTCATTCCCATATTCAGAAAAACAATGCCGGCATATACATATAATAAAGACTGCATCACAACCGGTATGATACCGGAAACGATGCAGTCCTCACTTTAAAGCGTTGGACAAAGTCTTATTTTTTTGATTCTTCCAAAGAAACTTTTCTAAATTCTTTCAACACTTTTTCCAGTTCCAAAGAAGCCTTACGTGCACGTGTTCCAGCTGCCTTGTTTCCTTTTTCTGCCTGCAAAGCTGCATCTTCCAGCAAGCTATTGCTCAGTTCTTTAATTTTAGCAATTAATTCGTTCATAATTCAGATGTTAATATATTAAACATGCCCAAATGTAATACAAATCCGCTAATCTGATACAAACGGCTGTTCTTCTTAATATCTTTTAACACAAAAAGGCAGTTTTTCCCGACTGAATCCTAAGAGATTATACATCCGTACTAAAATTTAAGGAATCAAATCGTTAGATGTTTCTTCAGAGCGTTCCTCACGAACCTGAAGCAACAGCACCCGGCGCGTTTGCCCGGTTACCCGGAAACGCTGGTCGATGCGTTCATTGACCAGCCAGACAATCTCCCCGCCTGAAACCACCACCTGTTGCTTTTCTTTCTCAAAAAGAGACATTTTCCGGTCACGCAGATAGTCGCGCACTTTCTTATAATTCTGCATGCCCAACGGAATGAAACGGTCTCCGGAACTCCACACTCTCAGTTCCAGCGGCCACGTAATCCGGTCGGCATCCAGACACGCCACTTCCTTCTCGCGCGGCAACACGGGAAGATCTTCTACCGGAACGATCCGTTCCTGAAGGACAGACAAGATACTTTTCTCCGCATCTGACCGGAGAAACAGATATTTACGGTCGCGCAACAAAGTCCATCCTGCCCCCTGAAACAAACGTCCGGATTCACCGGAAAGGCTACGCAGGATATCCCTGATCTGGGATGCATTGAATCCTTTCCCGTGCAACAGCTCGAACAAAACCGCCTGGGGCGCCACTTCCTTCAGCAGAGCCGGAATGGAGATCCGTTTTCCGTCCGGACAAACCCGACAACAGGCTTCCTGCATGGCATGCCGGTAAATCTCTGCCACATCATCCAGACGGGAAGCCGTTTCGGCGATCGATTCAGCAACCGAAGGGTTGATTTCACGCAAAGCCGGAAGCACATTCAGACGGATTTTATTGCGTGCATAAGCATCTTCCAGATTGGTACTGTCCGTTACATAAGGCTGTCCCAGCCGATCCAGATAAGTCAGAATGGCTTCCCGACTTACCCCCAGCAAAGGCCGGACAACCGTTCCATTGACCAGTCTGATTCCCCGAAGCCCGTTGATTCCCGTGCCGCGGGTCAAGTTCAGCAACAGCGTTTCCACACTGTCATCCCGATGATGTGCTACGGCTACCACATGGAAACCGCCCTGATCCCGCAACTCTTCAAACCAGCGGTAACGGAGTTCCCGGGCTGCCATTTCGATGGAAATCTTCCGGGAAGCAGCATATGCTCCGGTAGAGAAATGAATCACATGAAGAGGTATCTGCCTTCTCTCGCATAATTGACGGACAAACCGTTCGTCACGGTCGGACTCTTCTCCCCGCAAATGAAAATTGCAATGGGCAGCCTCCAGCCTGTACCCCAGCTCCTGCAACACACACAACAAAGCCACCGAGTCAGCTCCCCCGCTCAGTGCCACCAGCACTCTCTCGCCCGGAAGCAATAAGTGCCGTTCTTCAATCCATCGGAAAACTTCTTGTCTAAACATGATGCAAACTTATACTTTTTCCCGGAATAATACGAAAGGTACGGACGAATCTGTGTATCTTTGTCTGCAAATTCTAAACTGATGAATAATGGACGAACTGAATCTTACGACGCCTACCCTGCTTTTCTCAGCCGTATCTCTGATCCTGCTGGCCTATACCAACCGGTTTCTTTCATATGCCCAGCTGGTGCGTACCCTGAAAGAACAATATCTTCAAAATCATTCTGAGATCACAGCGGCTCAGATTGACAACCTGCGCAAACGCCTTTATCTGACACGCAGCATGCAGGTACTGGGTATCTCAAGTCTGTTTTTCTGCGTTGTCGCCATGTTTCTGATCTACATCGGTCTGCACGACCTCTCAGCATATATCTTCGGACTGGCTCTCCTGCTGCTCATCGCTTCCTTGGGAATATCCATCTGGGAAATCCATATTTCCGTCAAGGCACTTGAGATCCATCTGAAAGATATGGAAAACAAATAAAGGCCGCCTTCCAAAGACGGCCCGAGGCCGGAAACTCATTCCGGCCAGCCTTCATCGGGCATAAATGTGGAATCCCGCTCTTCGACGGTTTCATTCTTCTCCAGTCTGGCCAATGCCAGCATGGCTTTTTCGTGTCCCTGAGCCGCAGCCCGGCGATACCACTTCATTGCTTCTTCCTGATTCTTTTCCACTCCTTTTCCCCACTGGTACATTCTCGCAAGGTTATATTGGGCAGGAGCATTTTCCTGAAGAGCCGATTTAAGCATCCATCGGGCTCCCTGAACAATGTCTTTATCTACCCCCTTGCCCCAGCAATACAGATTACCGATGTTATACTGTGCGGAAGAATTTCCCAGATTAGCCGCCTTCTGAAACCAGAACAGGGCTTCTTCATAATTACGAGGTACCCCCAGTCCGTTCCGGTACATGTATCCGATGTTGTTCATGGCATCCGAATTGCCGTGAGCCGCGGCCTGGCGATACCAGTTGAGAGCAGCCTGTTCATTGCGTACAGGTCCCCAGCCGTTCTTATAAAGATTCCCCATTCCCAGCTGAGCTTTCGGATTTCCCCGGAGAGCTGCCCGGTAAAGCCAGTCCATGGCTTCTCCGAAATCCTGACGGGTACCCAGTCCATACGTATACATAAAACCGGCATTGGCCTGCGCATCGACGTGCTCCTGACGGGCAGCCATCAGAAAAAGATTCAAGGCTTCCGGAAGATCTGCCGGTCCTCCTTCACCCCGGTACAGCAGGTCTCCCAGCAGGAACTGGGCACATTTTGCCGTATCCAGGCGGGCCAGCGGGGCAAGTTCCTTGCGGGCATCCGCATAACGGTGCTCCTGATAAGCCAGCATGGCCGAACGATAACGTGCATCAATATCTCCCAGACTGAGCCGGTACAAAGGTTTCCGGAAAAGCCATCCGAAAAGAATAAGCAGGGCTATAACCCCTACAGAAATAATCCCGACGAGCAGAATCCGTTGTTTTTTCATATGCTTAAATGATTAGATTACATTGATAGAGCCTGTTTTTCAAAGACGATTCAAAGGTACTCATTCGATTGATAAAAACAAAATGAAACTGTTATCTTGTTTACTCCCGGCAAAAAGTCTGTCAACAAGGTCAGACCGGGAATCCGGGAACCTTGCTGACAGACTTTCACGGCCATTGAGCTTATAGGGTCACATCCGTCACGACCTGACCGTCGAACAGATTTATGACGCGATCGGCATAGCCGGCATCATGCTGAGAGTGGGTTACCATCACGATGGTGGTTCCTTCCTTGTTGAGTTCGGTCAGCAGATCCATCACTTCCTTACCGTTCTTGGAATCCAGATTACCCGTAGGCTCATCGGCCAGAATCAGCTTGGGATTAGTCACTACGGCACGGGCTATTGCCACACGCTGCTGTTGTCCGCCCGACAACTGCTGGGGGAAATGTTTCACCCGGTGTGCAATGGCCATCCGGTTCATGGCATCTTCTACCCTGCGTTTGCGCTCAGAGGCCGAAACACCCATATACAACAACGGCAACTCAATGTTTTCATACACATTCAGTTCGTCAATCAGATTGAAACTCTGGAATACAAATCCGATTACTCCCTTGCGCAAAGCCGTACGCTGCGCTTCGGTATACGTTGAAACATCCTCCCCGTTCAGGCGGTATTCTCCTCCTGTCGGATTGTCCAGCAGACCTAGAATGTTGAGCAAAGTAGACTTGCCGCAACCGGACGGTCCCATAATAGCCACAAACTCACCTTCCTGAATTTCAATGTTCACATTGTTCAATGCCCAGGTTTCCACCTCATCCGTGCGGAATACCTTCTGTAAATTTACTGTCTTAATCATCATCTTAATTGAATATCTAAAAACCAATAATAATCTTTTTTCCAATCCTTCTGAAGGATTATCTCACTCACAAATTTCTTTTGTACCTGCGCTGTCCCATATCCATCCAGCTTCACTCTCTCTTGATTTCTTCTACCGGATTCAACCACATAATCCGGAGGATCTGCCAGCAGGCAGTCATTCCGATCAGGCAGGCGATTACAAAAAACAGACACACTCCCCATCCCCAACCGTAAATGGACTGCAGACCGGAATCACTCAATGTCTGAATCATAGCAAGCCTCAGCACCGGATAAGTCACAACGAAAGCAACCAGAAAGATTACGACATAACCGCGTGCAAATAATATACCGATATCCCGGGGAGAAGCTCCGTTAATCTTGCGTATGGCAACTTCTTTTCTTCGTGCTTCCGCATCCATTGTAACCGAAGAATATACACTCAGGACAACCAGCAGAACACAGATGAGCGCCAACACTCCCATGGAAGATTTCATCATCCCGATTGTAGCAGCTTGTGTCTGCCGGACATCCGTCAGCCTGTGAATCTCCAGCGGTAATGTCTCCGGAACATACCGGCGACACAACGCAATGACTTGTTCCGTCACCTGATCAACATCGTTTCCGGGTGCAATCTTCAACAGGCAGGAAGCTGCCTGCGAGGAAGGGAAAAACACGGAAAGGTTGGCCTGTCCATCCAGAATTACCTGTTTGTAGAGATCCGGATATACTCCTGCAATCCGATAGCTTCTCCCGTCAAGTACCACTGTTCCATCCGTCTGTTCAGTCTGCAACAGATCTGAAAAGGATTGACAGATATAAACATATCCTTCAGTGTCGGCCTCCATCGGCTTCCCGTTCATCGGAATACGGAAGAAATCAAAATAAGCCGGATCTCCCTGAGCTACGGTAACACTCACCTTTGAATGGTCTGCCTTTTCATAAGATGTATACAGATAAGAGAACTGATTTCTGTCCAAAGTTTCATCACCCAGTGTAACCAGACGTTCAATACCCGGCAGGGCGGTCAGTCCGGAACGAATCTCATCCCAGTTCTGGCGCATACGTTCCGAATTCACCGAAAGGGAAAGACACCGTTCTTCTTCAGCAGGACTCAGAGGGGCATACGTCTTTCCGAAGAGTTCGGCATAAGACAAATGAACCACCATCATAGCTCCCAGGAAAAAGATGCACACTACAAGCTGAATGCCGATCATCAGGGAACGGAAAACATGTTTTCCGCCGGTGACAGGAATCAGACGGATCAGACTGACCTTACGGACCCGCCACACCGGAATCAGCAACAGAGGAATACAAAGCAACAAAGTTCCGAGATAAACAAGGATGTGCAGACGATAGACCGCCGAAGCAGACAACCAGGAAATGTGTTCTGCAGGAAGCCAGGTACGGGCCAGCGGCATTACCACCTCTCCCATCAGCAAGGAAAGAAACCAGGCAATGGTCAGCATGATAAATACTTCAAAAAACAACAACAGAAAAAGGCCTTTTGAACCAGAACCGACACATTTACGCAGCGCCAGTTCCCGCTGACGGACATAAAACTGCTGGAAAGTAAATTTCAGGAAATTGATCAGTCCCGATACCAGAATCAGCGAAGAAATGAAGAGCAGGAAAAACTGGACCAGATCCGTATTCCGGTTTTCTGCCATTTCCTTGAGCGAACTGGCTTCTACGATCATCGTTCCATCTCCACGTACCCAGCTGATTCCTGCCAGATATTTCTCCAACGACTCTGAAGAAACTCCCTCTTTACTCAGGGCATACATCTGCAGCCAGGTCCTCGGCTTCATCTCCAGAGGGAACCAGCATTCCGTTCTCGGAGAACCGCCTTTCTCTTTCTCTGCCACCACATTCACGATGCGATAATCCGTAAAACCATTTGCCGGAGTCAGCGAAGCCAGCCGGACAATCCGTCCGACAGGATTCTCACTGCCGGCCATCCGGCGGGCAAAGGAAGCGGAAACAATGATTTCATCTTCCCGTTCCGGCAGACGGGAACCGTAAAGCAGAGGCAGTTTCCAGAAAGGGAAAGTAGCAGGAGTCGCAACTTTATAAGTTACCTTGTACGGCGTTTCGCGCCCGTCCTTTTCCACCACTTCCACCTCCATTTCAGCCTCATAAGAGAAAACGGCCCAACCTTCCAGCATACCGGACGTCTGACTTTTCAGTGCCCGGAAATCTTCCTCCACGCAGGGAACATCACCGGCAAAATCCTTTTTACTGATCATCAGCCTCATAGCCCGTTCACCTCCGATGTATTCTTCTTCCTCACCCACTGTATACACAAAACACAGCATGAACGAGAAAGTCAGAATCCCGATGGCCAGACACAAAGCTGAAATCAAATGTTGTGTCTTGTTTTTTCTCAAATTGCGCAGAGCTACTTTCAAATAGTGTAATATCATCTTAACATAATTTGATTCGTTCTTATATAATTTGTTTCTTTCATATTTCTTCCGTTTCTTTCAACAGAATGCATGAAGGAGCTTACTTCTACAAACGATCCGGAGACTTTCTGCAAAGGTTTTGCCTGTATCGTCTTGACAAAACTGTTGTTTCGACCAGATGAAACTTTTGTTTCGACTAGGTGGAACTTTTATTTCATCTTAGTGGAACTTTTATTTCGTCCTGGTGGAACTGTTGTTTCGACCTGGTGGAACTCAAGTTTCGTACTGATGAAACACGCGATTCGTCTGCTCATTGAGCCCGGATCGTCTGCCCGCTCCGTCACTCCCGTTTAATCTCTTCAGCCGGATTGACCCGTGAAACCTGCCAGATGCGGAAGGCTACCGTGATGGCGACAAACAGGGAAACCAGCAGGAAAATACAAAGATAAAAACCTGCTCCGTGATGGAAGAAAACCGTATACATGCCGCTGAGTGCACGCAACAGGAATTCCACCAGCGCAAATCCCAGTACAGCTGTCAGAGCCAGCAGAATGATATAGAAACGCGCGAAGAGCATTACGATCTGCCGTACACCGGCTCCGTTGATCTTACGGATAGCCATTTCCTTCCGGCGAGATTCCGTATCAATGGTCACAGCCGAATAGACTCCCAGCAGTGAAATAACCAGAGCAACCACCGAAAAGAACAGAATAACCCCACGCAACTTGAATTCCAGTACCTGCGATTCACTTATGTCATCCATAAAGGTCCCGATCCGGACTTCCACACTTTCCGGCAGATTCTTCTTCAGGATCGTCCGGATTCCCTCACGTACGGCTTCAGCCTGTCCGTCCTTACACTTCACATAACAATGTCCGCAATAATCATCAAAATCGGTCAGCATAAAAATAAATCCTTCGCTCTCGCGGTATACATTGGTTACAAAAGTCTGACAGACTCCCTTGACCAGATAGGGCGTTTCATCAAAATTATAAAGTGGTTTTCCCAGAACTTCCTTTCCGATCCGTTTGGACAATGCTTCATCTACCACCAGATCTGCAGGCTCGCGGACTGATTGTCCCGACAACATCGGAATGTGCATGAAGTGGAAGAAACCCGACGTAATGCGCATGACATTTACAGCTACATGACTGTCCCTGTTGCCTTTCTCCGTAAACATCCCCGTACCCGACATGCCTCCCAGATAGTTGACATCCGAAGGAAGTACCTCCATTACCCCCGGAAGAACTTCAAACTGATGGATCAGATCTTTCTTCTGGGCCGCATTCATAAAGGAGAAATCCATCGGAACACTCAGAATCTGTTCTTTTTCCCGGATGGTCAGTGTGTTGAACAAAGTGCGTCCTGTCATATCCGATTGCAGGTAAAGAGCGGCTGCCAGCGAAATGAATATCCAGCAGATAAACAGCTGTATGCCCAGCAACATATTCCGCAACCGCCTTTTTCCACTCCGACGCACACCGCTGACCACTCCGGCATGTACAGAAATACGGCGTACCTTCCACACAACAAACAGGCAGACCAGAGCAGAAACAGCCAGCAGACCTGCCAGATATTCAAAGGTCTGTTTCATCAGCTCAATGGAATCAATCTGTAAGGATATGTCTGTCACTTCCATTTGAAGCCAGGGATCCATGACTTCAATACAGATGCAAGTCAACAGTCCTGCCAGCAATATCAGCAAAGCCGATTGTACAAACAACTGAAGAAAAAGTCCGGAAGCAGTAGCTCCTGTCATCTGCCGGATACAGAACTCACGGACACGGGTCAGGAAAGATCCGACCATCAGATGATAGAAATTAAGCAAAGCCACCAACAGAATCAGCATTCCGGCTATGCCTGTCACCAGAGCTATTACCGGAAGAGCACCTTTCTCCAGAAGTCTGGCTCCCATCGGATAAACGGCCACATTGTAGTCCCTGTCAAAATAATGGTGAGTCACCTTGCTCCTGCGGAATTGTTCATTCAGGTCTTGCGGCGTTACTCCTTCCCGAAGCAGGGCAAACGTTTGCGGGCCGATGACCGAATAACGGGCATCGCTCTGTATGATTCCTTCTGAATCGTTCAAGCTAAACATATCCAGACGGCTCAGAAAAGAAATGCTGTTGTTCATCGGAATATCCGCGATGACCGCCTGTATGGTATAGACTATGCCGCCGGTACGGGGAGTGGAATCGGGCGAAGTGGACAGCCGGCAGGTCATCACCAGCTGCTTTCCGATTGCCTGACGGATATCACCATATACCCGTCGTGCCATGCTTTCAGTCACGACCAGTGAGTTTGGTGTCACCTTGGCAACGGCAGCCGAACCGCACAAAACCTGGGGAGCCAGCACCTGAAAAAAGGATGAATCCGTCTCTGCCACATTGAAAGTGTAAGGCAGCTGTTTACCGTCTTTCACCTCCACATTGAAAGGCCGATCCCTATAGGGATGGTCAACCACACAGAAGGCTTCAATCCCGTCCTGCTTCTTCAGACGCAGTTCCTCGGCAAGAGTGACAGGTGTAGACATTGACACCCCCTTGTCATTTTCCTCATAAAGGCTCAGCTCAGCAATCCGGTCATAATTCTCAAAACAATGATCGAGATCGTAGACATAGCGGACCAGGTAAAGGCAAATGCTGAAACACAGCAAGGCTACTCCCACTCCTGCTAAAGAAATCAAATGTTGTGTCTTATATTTCCACAGATTGCGCATGGCAACCTTCAAATAGTGTCTGATCATAATACTTCTTTTTTCTAGTTTTCATTCTATTCACTTCTCATTACATTTGCCGGACTGATGCGGGTTGCCTTACGGACTTGCCAGAGCAAGGTTCCGATGGAAATCAGGCCGACCACAAGCAAAGCCAGCAGGAAAATACCGGCATTCAGTGAAGCCTTGACCACCATATCGAGGGTGTACAGATGGATAACATATCCTGACAAAGGAATGGATATCAGAAATGCTCCGCCCAGAATCAGCAGATATTTCCGGAGCAACAGACGGTAAAGATCCGACAGACGTGCTCCATGTACCTTACGGATCGCTATTTCACGATAACGCTGGCGAATGTCGAACAACGAGATACCGAACAGTCCCAGGCAGGAAACCACAATGGCCATGAAAGCAAATGCACTGTAAAGAACAGCCAGCTGGCGGTCGGCTGCATACATCTGTTTTACCTTGTCGGAAAAAAGTATATACTCAAATTCTTCCATACCATATGCTTCACGCTCCACTTTCTTCAGGTAATCCAGCACTGCCGGCAGACGTCCCGGACGGAAAGAGATGCTGTAGATATCACCTGAAGAGCGTTTCATGACCTGAAATATCATCGGACGTACGCCGGTACTGATATGTCCGTCGTAGTAATCATCAATGACTGCCACAATGGGATGCAGCTTCGGATTGCTGCCTCTTTGCTGGTCAGATTCTGCTATGACATAAGCCCCCTGGCAGGAATCATATCCAAGAGCCTTCAGGCCGGCCCGGTTGACAACGTAATAATCCTCATTTCCCTCATCTCCAGTCAGCGAAGGAAGACTTCCCTCCACAACATGAAGATCATAAAGCCGGAAGAAAACAGGACTGGCATACCATATATGCAGAAAAGCCTTGCGACCGTCCTTTCCGATGAAATTGGTTCCATAGTCACTCGGAGCCAGGCAGGAATAATCCACCATCCAGCAGTCAATGTCCGGACATTCTCCCACCATGGCATCAATCTGACGGACCCGGTTCCTGCGGACCTCGATACTTTCCTTATCAGGATAGGAAGAATAATCCTTTGACTCGTGTACCAGACTGGCCACCAGAATATTCTCCGTCCGGTATCCGGGATCCGTGTGCAGCATCAGATCAAGCTGGCGGTTGAAATAGATGGCTATGACAACCAGCAGGAAGGTTACTGTATATTGCAGGAACAGCAGAAACATACGTGCACGTACCGAACGGTTGCCTGTACTGACAGAACGTATGCTGACAGAAGGCTGGATACGGGTAAAACGGAAATAAGGATAAAGAGAAGCCACCAAAGGCAAAAGAAACAGCAGGGCCAGAGAAAGCTGCCAGTCGAATGCCGTATAGGGAAAACTGAACCCAAAGAAGTGTTCCACCGGTATCCGGGTAAGTTCAATCAGTCCCCAGGCAAGCAGGACGGCAAAAGCCGACAGCAACAGGTTCTCCACAAAAATCTGGGAAAACATCCGGAATTTTCCTGCGCCGAATACCCTGCGTATGCCATATTCATGGGTACGCTTGAGCATAAAGATCAAATAAAGATTGATAAAGTTCAGAATGCCTGTCAGCAACAGAAGTACACAGAGACTGATAAAGATACGAAGCTGCGCCCGGTCGCCCCAGACATAAATATGCCCCTCCTCCGTTGTTTTCAGTCCAGACCAATAGCATTCTTTCAGGGGAACCAGACTGAAGGTGTACATACGCGTATCATCCGGCCAGTGCGGATTGACCCGGCGAGGATAACTTCCAATGCGGTTAATCTGGTCCATGTCTGCCCCTGCTACGAAACGATAAAGTTCAAGCGGCATCCGCTCCCAGTGATTAGAAGGAGTGTCAGGCAAGAGAAGATCAAAATTCAGCCAGGCCTTGTTCTCGGGCTTGGCAATCACTCCCTTGACCACAAAATCCTTTCCATTGGAATAACGGATGGTTTTGCCAATGGGATTCTCTTTGCCGAACAGTCTGTGTGCATAACCCTCGGTCAGTATAACCGATGAAGGATCGTTCAGGTCTTGCTCTCCCTGCACCGTACGGAAAGAAAACAGGCGGAAAAAGGTACTGTCCGTAGCCAATGCCGCACAAGAGTAACGGTGACCGTCGCTGATCAGATAATCATTGTCCAGCGGAGTGAAGCGACAAGTTACATCAATCAGCTCCGGAGCAATCAGGATACTGTCCTGATAGACTGAATAAGCTCCCCAGTATGAATTGCCCTCCATATCTACCCGGACTGCATAGACTTCGTTCCGGTCCACACAATGCACATCAACCGTATATTCGCGGTGAATGTAACGGAGCAGCACAATACAGCAGGCCAGGCTGAATGCCAGTCCCAGCAGATTAATCAAGGTGTAAGAACGTGCGCGCAGTAAAAAGCGCATTGCATATTGAAATGTTTTCATGAGTTTCTCAATTTATTTTTATCGTTTATTTCACTTCCAGTTCTTCTGCGTCGCCAAAGGTATCATATCCTGTCGTAATAACCCAATCTCCGGGCTGTAAACCTTCGGTAATTTCATATTGCAAGGGATTCTGACGGCCGATGACAACCGGTACTTTCACGGCGCGTGTCTTGTCTTTGTTCAGCTTGTAAATCCATTGTCCGCCGGTCTGCTGATAAAAATTTCCCCTGGGAATAACGACGGCCTGTTCAGGTTGTCCCAGCTCGATCTGTACCCGGAAGCTTTTCCCCAGCCGGACATTGTCGGGCATCTCTCCGGTAAATACCAGATCAACCTCAAAGGTGCGGTCCTTGACTTCAGGAACCACCTTGCTCACTTTCAGCGGATATTTCTTGTCTTGCCAGATAATGGTGGCGGGAAGTCCGGTCGTCACCCGGTCAATATAGTATTCACTCAGCGACGTGTGGATCTTGAACTGATCCAGCACCTTTACTTCCGCAATATTTTCTCCTTCAGCAACCTGCTGGCCGGGAGTCACCTTGACGAAACTCAGCTGACCGCCGAGCGGAGCACGAACCACCAGATCTTCCATCCGCTTCAACGAACGTTCCAGTTTCTTGTATTCCCTTTCCCGGTCGTTGCGAAGCAGTTCTTTCCGGATTACGGTCATGGCTGAATCGCTTCGCAGACTTTCCATCTGCAGGCGGGTTGACTCAGTCTTGTAACGGAATTCATCTTCCGACACCTCCAGCTGGGCCTTGCTCCGGATACCCATGGCATATTCTTCTTTCTCCAGTTCAAAATTTTTCTTCAGCTTGTTCAGATCATAAGCCGCCTGAAGAGACTGCTGACGGAGAGTTAAAGTCTTCTGCTCCATCTCCAGAGCTTTCTCCTGATAAGAGATGCGCTGCTTTTCCCATTCGTCCCGCTGATCCTCGATATCGTGCATCAGGTGGGCATTCGACAGGATCAGAATCGTATCGCCCTGTTTCATCAGACTGCCTTCTTCGGCTACGATACACTCTACATTTCCTGCCTCCCGCGTATTGACCAGCAAGGTCAGTATGGGCTGTACCACTCCTTCCACATCTACATATTCCAGGAAATCGGTGTGTTTCACCTCTTCCATACGTACATTTTCGGCATCAATCCGCAGCCGGTGCGGAGAGAGCGCCAGCACAATGACATACACCAGACCTGCTACTGCCAGTCCGCCTCCGGCCAGGTAATAACGGTAACGGATGTACCATGCTTTCTTTTCCAGTTTAATATCCATAGTCGTTTTTCATTTAATGCAGGTTTTTAAATTTCAGGGAGACACTCGGCCAACGGCAAATTGCGTTGGAAATCGTACTGTGTCATGCTGCGCAGGCCATAATATAAAGTCCAATAGTTCCTCAAGGCTGCAATGTAGTTTCGTCGTGCCGTATCTTTTTCCGTTGTGGCTGCATTCAGATCAAGTACAGTCGATTTGCCCATCAGGTACATCCGGCGTGCCACTTCATAGCGCCGCCAGGCGGTCTGGTCTGTCTTGGATGCCACACGTACCTGATAAGCCTGCAGATTAAACTGCCGGACCATCTTCCGTACATTGAGTTCAAAGTCTGTAACAGCTTGCCCGACTTGTGTGTTGACCAGTTCCACGTTTGACTTCGCAACACGCACTTTACCCCGTCCGCGTCCCCAGTCAAGAATCGGCAGAGATAAGGTCAGACTGACGTATTGCTGATCCAGGGGATCCCGGAAGGAATCGCTGAACCGTTCAGCAGTCTGCGACAAGCCGAACCGCAGATACAGGTCAGCCTTGAGTCCGGCATTGGCCCTTGCCGAAGCCAGCTGACTCCGGCTTTCCAGTTTTTGCCGTTCATAGGAGTCTATTTCGGGACTATGCTCATAGGCCTGCTTCAGGGCTTCATCCAGCGATACCTCAAACTCTGCAACGCTGTCCTCCGGAATCACCTGCAGCTTTTCGTCACCACGTATGCCCAGAAAAGAACGGAAAGTCAGCATGGCGTCTTCCACTTCAATCTGAGCTTTCATGACATTGGTCTCCTCATTCAGCTTGTTGACCTCAAGCTGAAGCATTTCATTTTCCGTGATGTTACCGATGTCATAACGTCCGCGGGCATACCGGTACAAGGTATCTGCCGATGCATAATTTGACCGGGCAATATCCAGATTGGCCTGTGCCGTAGCCAGATCGAAAAACAGTTCACTGGTTTTTGAGGCAATCAGTTCCAGTGTTTCCGCATAAGTCTTCTTGGCTTCCCGGAAGCGGAGAGGCTCAATGCGCCGGTCCCATTTCAGGGAGTTGTACCCAAACAGAGACTGCTGGTAGCCGATAGTGAACGGCTGTGTGTTATACGCTGTTGTTTTTCCTTCCAGCTCATCCATACGCTGCGCCGAGGCCGACAGAAACAGACTTCCTCCCGTAAACCAGATATTCTGGTTGATCTCCAGACTGAGATCGGTGATCAGCTGGTTCTGACGAAGGTAAAGCTCCGTTCCGTCAGGCTGGGTTACCTTATTGATCTGCCGGTTAAGATAAGGAGAAGAACTCAGGTTCACCGAAGGAAGATAATTGGCGCGAAACGAACGGTAGCTCCAATAAGCTGCCCGATAGGTATGACGGGCTGCCTGTGCTTCAGGTGAATGTTCCTGTGCAATCCGGATAGATTCCTGCAAGGTCAGCACCTGCCGTTCCTGCCCCATCAGTACAAGCGGGCAACAAATCAGTAAAACGATCCAATAATTCTTCATACAGTATACTTTTACATACATTTTCATAAAATAGAACTGCGAAAACCGTGCCACAACGATAATTAACTAAAATACAGAAAGTTTCATAAAATACGCTTTCAAAAAGGTGTGCGGATACGCACAAATTTGGTGCGAATACGCACATACAACACATGAAAATAAAATGTAACTTTGCGAAGGAAAACCTACAACACATGGAACAAAAAGGAAAAATACTGATTATTGACGACAACGAGGACGTGCTCTTTGCGCTCAACCTGCTGCTGGAACCTTATGTAGAAAAAATTAAAGTAACCACACAGCCCTCCCGCATCGAACATTTCATGACGACCTTTCATCCCGATGTTGTTCTGCTGGATATGAATTTCCGGCGCGATGCCATCAGCGGACAAGAGGGATTTGATTGCCTGGAACAGATCCAGCATCTGGATCCGCAGGCTGTGGTCATCTTCATGACGGCGTATTCAGATACGGACAAAGCCGTCAGAGCCATCAAGGCAGGAGCGACTGATTTTATCTCCAAACCCTGGGAAAAGGAAAAATTGCTGGCAACCCTTTCTTCGGCCATTCAGCTGAGTCTGTCCCGCAAGGAAGTCGGGCGTCTGCAGGAACAGGTGAGTGCCCTGAAAGGCGATGAGACCATTCCCGAACTGATCGGTAACTCACCGGCTATGTCGAAAGTCAAGGAAACCATCTATAAATTGTCGGACACTGACGCCAACATTCTGATCCTGGGAGAAAACGGAACGGGGAAAGATCTGGTTGCCCGCCTGCTGAAACACTTTTCACCCCGGTCAGGAGATGCCTTCATCACCATTGACCTGGGAAGTATACCCGAACAGTTGTTTGAGAGTGAGCTCTTCGGTTATGAGAAAGGTGCTTTCACGGATGCCCGCAAGGCCAAGCCCGGACGAATGGAAGTGGCTTCGGGAGGAACACTTTTCCTGGATGAGATCGGAAACCTGCCACTGGCCATGCAAGCCAAGCTTCTGACAGCTATCGAGAAGCGGTGCATCACCCGTCTGGGCGCAGTCAGTCCCATAGATATCAATGTCCGGTTGATCTGTGCCACCAATGCAAATCTGAGAGAACTGGTAGAGGAAGGAAAGTTCCGGCAGGATTTGCTTTACCGCATCAATACCATCGAACTGCATATTCCTCCGTTGCGTGAACGCGGAGAGGATATACTCCTGCTGGCCGAACATTTCCTGAACGGATATAACCGGAAATACAAGAAAGAGATACGGGGGCTGACCCGTGAAGCCAAAGCTAAACTTATGCGCTACTCCTGGCCGGGAAATGTCCGCGAACTGCAACATACACTGGAACGGGCTGTCATTCTGAGTGAAAACAACCAGCTTCGTCCGGATGATTTTTTCTTCCCTGCCACGGATAAAAGCCGTAAGGAAGACGAGGATGAAGAACTGAATCTGGAAAAAGTGGAACGCCGTACAGTGGAAAGGGCACTCCGGGCAAGCGGAGGAAACATGAGCCGTGCGGCCGAACTTCTGGGAATCACACGTTATACACTTTATCGGAAACTGGAAAAACTGGGATTATGAAACGCTACCTTTTCTGCCTGACAACGCACATTGCCGGTATTGTTCTGCTGACGGCATGTGCCCTGCTGGCCTTCCTTCACGAAATGTGGTTCTGCAGCATTACCGCCGTTCTGCTGACGGTGGGTACCAGCTTCAGCCTCTATCGCATTCAGATGCGGCAGACTTCCATGATACAGCGTATCGTGGAATGCATGAAACGGAACGATTTCAGCCAGACTGCCTCCCCGTCTTTCAGCGACCGGGCTATGCAGGAACTGGCCAATGATCTGTCGGAAGTGTTGAAAGGAATCCGCAACCGCATGCTGGATGAGGAAGTGAAACTTCAATATTACGAGAACCTGCTGGACAAAGTAGACACGGCTGTCATCGTGACGGATCATCAGGGACGTGCAGAGTGGATGAACAAGGCCGCCCGTCCTCTGCTGGGAGAACATAAACAACTTCCCGGACAGGTGCTGGAAGCATTGAGAAAAAAACAACAGGTGGCACACCTGACCATTCAGGATCTTCCGATGGATCTGGCCATTGCCTCTTCCGTCATCCACCTGCAAGGAAGAGAACGGTGGATCATCAGCCTGAAGAATATCCATTCAGCCCTGGAACATACGGAAATGGAAGCCTGGCAGAAACTGATCCGGGTACTGACCCACGAGATTATGAATTCCATCACCCCCATCATCTCACTGGCTGAGACTTTGAGCGAGAGAAGCCGGGAGAATCCACACGACGAACGTACCCGAACGCATATACAGAAAGGACTGGAAGTCATTCACCGCCGCAGCAAGGGACTGCTGGAATTCGTGGAAAACTATCGCAAACTGACTCGGATTGCTCCTCCCGTCAGGGAACAGATCTCGGTTCAGGCCTTCTTCGACGACCTGCGGCGGCTCTACCCTTCTCCCCTCTTTCACTTCACAGCACCTTCCGGCCTCACCTTCCTGGCCGACCGGACTCAGATGGAACAAATCTTCATCAACCTGCTGAAGAATGCTTCCGAAGCCTGCATCCATACGCCGGACGCAAGCGTGGAGATCAGTGCCCAGCCCGTCAGAGAAGGCATATCGCTGGTTGTTTCCGATAATGGAGAAGGAATGCTTCCTGAAGTAACCGAACGGATCTTTGTACCCTTCTTCACCACCAAGCCCTCCGGATCGGGCATCGGTCTCAGTCTCTGCAAACAGATCATCACCCTTCATAACGGACGCATCCAGGTACAGTCGCAACCAGGGAAAGGCAGCAAGTTTACCATTATCTTACCACAAAACAACCTGCCTTCATGAACTTTCATCCATCCTCTCATTCCCTGACCAGCGGCAGCATCACCGGAAGTATGCTCCGCTTTGCCTTTCCGCTCATGCTCGGCAATCTGCTCCAGCAATGCTATAACATTGCAGATACCCTGATTGTCGGACGCTTCCTGGGAGCCCAGGCTCTTGCCGCAGTCGGCTCTGCCTATACCCTCATGGTCTTCCTTACCTCCATCTTTATCGGCCTGTGTATGGGAGGCGGGGCGGTTGTCTCCCTGCAGTTTGGCGGCAAAAACTATGCAGGAATCAAACAAAGCCTGCTGACTTCCCTTTTTCTGATCGGAGGAATTACTTTATTGATCAATATCCTGGTGATACTGGGCATCCATCCTATCATCCGACTCTTACAGACTCCACCTGAACTGGAAGAAGTCATGTATGATTATCTGATCGTCATATTCCTGGGATTACCCGGAACCTTCCTCTACAATTACTATGCCTACCTGCTGAGAGCCGTAGGAAACTCTGTGGTTCCCCTGCTCTTTCTGGCTGTTTCCGTGGTGCTCAATATCGGACTGGACTTCCTTTTTATTCTGGGATTTCAATGGGGAGTAACGGGGGTTGCCGTAGCCACTGTCGCTTCACAGTACGTTGCAGCCATCGGGCTTTGCTTTTATACCCTACACCATTTCCCGTTTTTCCGCCTGCAAAGATCAGATTTGCATTACGACCGGAAAAGCCTGCGTGAGATTCTGTCGTTCTCTTCACTGACCTGCATCCAGCAGTCCATCATGAACCTGGGAATTCTGATGGTACAGGGACTTGTCAACAGTTTTGGTACAGGAGTAATGGCTGCCTTTGCCACTGCCGTTAAAATAGATTCGTTTGCTTATATGCCCGTACAGGATTTCGGAAATGCTTTTTCTACCTTCATTGCGCAGAATTTCGGAGCCGGGAAAACCGAACGTATCCGGAAAGGAATCCGCAGTGCCGTTCTTGTCACCACCATCTTCTGCCTGCTGCTTTCCGTTCTTATCACAGGAGCTGCCCGACCTCTGATGCAGCTTTTTGTTTCGGCTCAGGAAGAAGAGATTATCCGCATCGGCATGGACTACCTGTATATTGAAGGAAGTTTCTATCTGGGAATCGGCTATCTGTTCCTTCTGTACGGATATTACCGGGCTGTACGTATGCCGGGAATGTCGGTGGTTCTGACCATATTCTCACTGGGTACGCGCGTAGCACTGGCCTACATTCTGGCAGCCATTCCGGCAATCGGAGTAAAAGGCATCTGGTGGTCCATCCCCATCGGCTGGGCACTGGCCGATCTGGTCGGATTCGTTTATTATCGGTTTACATCAAACCGTTGTCGTTCAAAATAGAACTCTGTGCCAGATAATCCGGAGTTCCTGCATAGATGAACATCACACTTCCTCCCTTGATGGCATCAATAATGGGACGGGAAAGCTTCTGGGGAACAGCCGGACAGCCGAAACTCCGTCCCAGTCTTCCGCCCCTGCTGGCAACAGCAGGATCGGCATACGCTGCTCCATGCATCACGATGGCCCGCTCCCGGGCTTTGTCATTGACACCTTTCTCCAGTCCATCCAGGATAAGAGAATAACCGTTTTTTCCCTGATAAGTAGTTCCGGTCAGATAAAAGCCCAGGGAACTCTTATAGGAGCCATATTCATTGGAAAAGGAAGTCGCATAGTTTTCTCCACTGTTCTTTCCGTGAGAAACAACCGATGCAAACAGTAACTTTTGCTTTTTCATGTCGAAGACAAACAGGCGTTTCTCGGTCGAAGGCTTGGAAAAATCAATGAGCGTCAGCACATCCCGCTTCCTGTCCTTGATCTTTTTATATCCGGCCACTGCCTGCCGGAAAGCTTCCTGACTCACTATTCCCTCCAGTCCCATTGCCTGGTAAAGACTGACTGATGCATCAGCTTCCACAACAGTTTTCAGGTCATTGCGTTCCGCATCGCGCAAAGGATCGCCTGCCCGAAACAACATTCCGGGAAGAAAAAAGAAAAAAGCAGATAAGATGATTCGACGCATAAGATAATTTCTTGAAAAATAACGGGCGCAAAGTTACAATATTTTTTTCATTCCTTTCTGATTCAGACAGTTAAAAACACTTTCCTTAACATTTCCATTCTGTCCTTAAGAAAAAACGGCCTGCACCGGTTCTTACATTCACTTCAATAAAATAAAAAAAGGATTTCAGCTTCCGGAACGGATCAACCCGTTCGTTCCACTGAAATCCTTTCCTGAAAAGTTTCTTGTCTTTATCCTTCAATTTCGCTCAACTCAAGCCAGCGCATTGTTTTCTCTTCCAGCTCTTCATTGATCAGAGGCAGACGTTTGGAGTATTCCGTCAGTTTCTCCACATCCAGAGTTCCGCTGCACAAAGCGTCCTCCACCTCTTTCTTTTCTGTCTCCAGAGAAGCAATGTCCGCTTCAAGCTGTTCCATTTCCTTTCTTTCCTTGAAGGTAAGTTTACGCTTGTCGTTCAGACGGACTTTCTTCGTCTTGTCTTCCTGAGGCTTGGCTGCCTGTTTCTCGTGAACTTCCTTCTCTCGCTTCCAGTCCCGATAATCAGAATAGTTGCCCGGGAAATCACGGATATCTCCCTGTCCGCGGAACACCAGCAAATGGTCGACCACCTTATCCATGAAATAACGGTCGTGGCTCACCACAATCACGCATCCCTTGAAGCTTTGCAGATATTCTTCAAGCACCTGCAGGGTAACGATATCCAGGTCGTTGGTAGGCTCGTCCAGAATCAGGAAATTCGGATTACGCATCAACACCGTACAAAGATACAACCGACGGCGTTCCCCGCCACTCAGTTTGTAAACATAGTTATGCTGTGTTTCGGGAGTAAACAGGAAATGTTGCAAAAATTGCGAGGCAGTCAGCTTCTTGCCGTTGCCCAGCTCAATGACCTCTGCAATATCTGTAATCACATCGATCACTTTCATCTGTTCATCAAACTGAAGTCCTTCCTGCGAATAATAACCGAACCGTACCGTCTCACCGATATCAAGCGTACCGCTGTCCGGCTTCTCAATGCCCATCAGAATCTTGATGAACGTAGATTTTCCCGTTCCGTTATTTCCCACAATACCCATCTTCTCATAGCGGGAAAAGATGTAGGAGAAATCATTCAGGATCTTCAGATCGCCGAAACTCTTGTAAAGATGATCTGCTTCAAAAATCTTTGAACCGATATAGGAAGCCTTGACATCCAGCTTGACGTTCTGGTCATAAACCCGCTGCTTTGCCACCTTCTCCAGGTCATAAAAAGCCTCTTCCCGGTAACGGGCTTTATGCCCGCGGGCCTGCGGCATCCGACGCATCCATTCCAGTTCCGTCCGGTAAAGATTGTTGGCCCGGGCAATTTCCGCATTCGTTGCATCAATGCGTTCCTGCCTCTTTTCCAGATAATAGCTGTAATTTCCCTTGTAGGAATAGATCTGCCGGTTATCGATCTCGATAATTTCAGAGCAGACACGGTCGAGGAAGTAACGGTCATGAGTAACCATCAGCAGACTGACCTTCTCATGGTTCAGAAACTCTTCCAGCCACTCCGTCATATCCAGATCCAGATGGTTGGTCGGCTCATCCAGAATCAACAGGTCAGGTTCGGTAATCAAGACATTGGCCAGTGCCACACGCTTCAACTGTCCCCCCGAGAGATACTTGACCTGCTGATTAAAGTCACGTATCTTCAGCTGCGAAAGGATCTGCTTGGCCCGGCGTTCATAATCCCATGCTTTCTCATGTTCCATCCGGTCCAGCAAGTCTTCCAGTCCCGGATGTCCCGGAGTCTCCATGCAGCTTTCGTATTCCTTGATCAGCTGCACCACAGGAGTACCGTGATAGAAGCAGGCTTCCAGCACGGTCAGTTCTCCCGGATAAACAGGGCTCTGCTCCAGATAACCTACCCGCAGATCCCGCCGGAAGGTGATCTTTCCTTCGTCATAGCCTTCTTTTCCGGAAAGGATATTCAGCAAAGTTGTCTTGCCGGAACCATTCTTGGCGATCAGTCCGATACGCTGTCCTTCCGCAATACCGAATGAAATCTGTTGAAACAAAACCAGATCACCGAACGATTTCGTTAATTTTTCTACTTGTAAATAAGGCGTCATTTATTCTATTCAAAAAATTCAGGGTAAATGCTGCCATTCCTGTATTTTCCAGATACCTGAACGGCCTATTTTCCGGAATCAGTCATTCAACACTTTTTCTACTTCCGATTCAATGCGGGCATATTCAGCCTTCAGGTCACACGGTTTTCCGTTCTTCACATAATCCCAGATGAGTGAAAGCGGATAAACCATTACGGAAGAATCTCCGAAACGCAATGCCGGATACTCTTTCTTTCCGTCAATGACCGTAACCCATTCCATTCCATCCATCTCATTGACCAGGATGGTTCCGAAAGCAATACCAAAACTTTCCCAGGCAGCCCGCTGTCCTTTATTGAAACGGCCGCTGTCCAGCAAACGCTGAATACTTTCCACGTCCTGCTTCATGGCCGTAAAATCTTTAGTCAGCTGTTTCTTGATCGTAGACACCGCCCAATCGTAACATTCATTGATCACACTGATTTCAAGCGCACGCACCGGAATCACCTCTTTCCACAAAGGTTCATTTTCCTCACGTACCTTCAGCGAACGGATAATGTCTTCTGCCATACGGGGACTTTCCCCTTTAGGTACCGTAAAAGAGCATTCCACAGAGATAGTTCCCTTGCCTGTCAGCCAGATATGCGACGTATACCAGGCACCGTTCTCCTGAAATGTTTCTGCCGAATATACACATGCCCAGGGACCTGCCTGCTCACGTCGGGCAGACTGATTCTGCTGAAGTTCGTCCGCCATACAGTCCTGAGCATATTTTGCGGATTTTCCCCGATAAGCGGATATCCGGAAATTTCCATTCCATTTTTCAGGATTATAAAAAAGGAAGCTGTCTTCCTCATCTTCAAACTCACGCCAGTCGTTCGGATATTCCAAAGAAAACCAGGAACCCGGAGAAATGTATTTCATAATGCAATCTATTTTGAATGTTCAGAACAATATTTTATGATTCACGCAGAAGTTTTTCCGACTTATTTTGCCGGAAGAATTTCAATCCAGTAATCATCCGGATCGTTGATGAAATAAAGTCCCATCTGCTCGTTCTCGAAGCAGACGCAACCCATTTCCTTGTGGAACTTACGCACTTCCTCGTAATCACCGTCTACACGCAGGCAGAGATGACTCTCGTTTTCACCCAGTTCATACGGTTCGGAATGATCACGCAGCCAGGTCAGCTCCAGCATAAATCCGCTGCAACCGTCGGTCATATAAACCAGAACAAAAGAACCGTCTTCCGCCCGTTTGCGGTGAGACTCGTGCAATCCCAGAGCCGTTTCATAAAATTTGATACTGCGTTCCAAGTCTGTCACATTGATATTAAAGTGGTCAAATCTTCCTTTTATATTCATCGCTATAATCTTTTTAAATCAGAGTTTCACATTCAATTTCTTCACACTGACCGCGCCGTTCCAGCGCAATCATCCGTGCACCTTCCGCTTCTGCCAACGGACGAAAAGCCGCAGCTCTGGCATAAGCCTCATCAAAATGCATCGGTACAAAGATAAAAGTTTTTATCATTTCCACAAACTGTTGCGGCCCCCGCATGTATTCTTTTCCCAGACGCGGATCGACAGGAAACATCGCTACGTCCACAGTTTCAGTATACTTCCGGATCAACTGCAGTTCCTGAAGAAAGGCATGCTCATAGCCTCTCCATTCAGTTTCTTCACATTCATCCATCCAGTGCCAGTTGTTCAGATCGCCGGCATGAAAGATTTTCCGGCCATCCACTTCCACCAGAAAAGAGATTCCCACATCCGTCGAGCCAAAGGCATGTACCGACAAGCGCTCGTCCGAATAAGAATCTCCCTGCTTCAGCCACACCGCCTCCGCCTGTTCCGCTTCATGCAGGGCCTGAATATCCTGCGAAAGCAGATACACAATGTCCGGACGCTGAAGGTGCCAGGAAAGAACTTCCGGATTGAAATGATCCGCATGGGCATGACTCGCAAACACATACATACGGCCCGGACGCTTCAGAAGTTCCCGATGGAGAATACCGTCTCCATCCGACTCCGAATCCTTCCAGTAGTCAAAAATCAGTGTAAAGTCATCACCCAGCAGGGCAAATCCGCTATGATATAAATAAATCAGTTTCATAAAACATTATTTTCCGACAGGCTGTACATAAGCACGGGTCACCTTGTCTATTTCCAGAAACATATAGTTCACCTTACCCGAATGGATCAGTTTCTCATTTTCCTTATAGATGCGTGTAGCATATTCTTTCGACTTCTCGAACAGCAGCCGGGAAACACTCTCCTGCGACTTGCCCATCATGGTGGAGTCCAGTTTCTCTTCCGGGAAGAAGTCATCCAGGTTGACATCACCGATCATAGACGTCTCCAGAAAATGAATATTCCGGTGAGATGCATCCGTGTAATACCCGACAAACATATGTCCGGGCACACGCACCAATACCGGATTCAGGTTGATGGCTTTCAGCAATGAAGCGAAAAGCACACTGCCGTCCACGCAGTTGATCTGTGCCGAGAGCAGCGCATCGTCAAAAGTACGGACACGCTGCGTAAAGACAACGTTCGACGAAAGACTGCTGTTGCTGATGGAACTGTACTTAAACCCACGCTTCTGCAACACATACCACAAAGCATATACCTGCTTGTCTACCAGATCGACACTCTTGCTCTGATATCCCCAGAAACGGTTCACGATACGGGAATCAAGCGCTTCACGAAGAAGACGGTCTATTTGAGGATTGTCTTCATTCACATAAGCTGCAAAAAACTGTCCCGTGTCGTGAAACTTCATCCGGCTGTCAATATAGCCCAACAAACATTCATTGATGCTTCGCACTGAAAATGTATGTACTCCTCCCCGCAGGGCACGTCTGTTCAGTTCGGCTTTCACTGAAACCGTCACCGGTACGGCCTGTTCGTTTTCCCGAAGGGCATCGTAGTTCCAGATTATGTCCGGAAACACCCAATATTCCTTTCCCGACTCCGGAAGAATGAATTCCGATACCGAATATGCAAAGAAAGGAGTTTCGGCCACTTCCACACGAAGCTTACTGTTGGCATGCTCGTTCTTCACGCGAACGGCAATACACGATTTCGGATTTCCCAAAGACGTCGAATCCGACGGAACAATCACTTGTGCATCAGTGGTGGCAACAGACAGAATCGCCGAAGGAAATATATTTCCTCCCAGATCGTCTACAATCTCAAAACCGGAATTGAATGAAGTATATTTAAACACAGACATACCGCCAAGGAGAATTAACAGTACCACAACAGATCCTATTATTTCCTTCCGATGTCGTTTTAAGTCAATTTTTATCATTATTTGTAGTTTCTATAGTCAAACATTTCTATTGTATCTCGCTAACAAAGATAACAAATAGCGAGCGTTTTTTCCTCTTACAATCAACAAAAACTTCCATATTCCGTATCAATTCCCGGAATTCACAGAATGTAACACGATTGTAACGTCTGTTTCATCTGCCCGTAACAAAGTCTCCTCATCTTTGCAAAGGATAAAATAAAAACGTAACTTTGTCATATCACATTAATACATATATCTTATGAACGATTACCGTATTTTAGTTGTCGACGATGAAGAAGACCTCTGTGAGATCCTGAAATTCAATCTTGAAAACGAAGGTTATGAGGTTGATACAGCAAACTCTGCCGAAGAAGCAATGAAGATGGGTATCAGCAGTTATCACTTAATTCTCCTCGATGTGATGATGGGAGAAATCTCCGGTTTCAAAATGGCCAACATCTTGAAGAAAGACAAAAAAACAGCAAAAGTGCCTATCATCTT